>Ga0208465_1000001_pt1 | contig 178331 bp, 160 predicted proteins | sample LakMenEpi31Aug10_FD_150749 | JGI IMG/M metagenome (GOLD analysis project Ga0208465, IMG submission 150749) | Freshwater microbial communities from Lake Mendota, WI - 31AUG2010 deep hole epilimnion (SPAdes) | ecosystem: Environmental > Aquatic > Freshwater > Lake > Epilimnion/Euphotic zone ...
GTGTCTAACTATGGGTGTCTTGCTCGAAAGTTTTTTTGGGGCAGTACTCACGCAACCAGCAGCGCTCTAAAAAACTAACCCGGTAGGTAGACCAGAACCTGCTGGGATTATAGATCGTGCGGTGGTAACGGTTGAATACCGGTTGATTCAAATAAGGCCAAAGTGGAAAGCGCATTATCCTGAAACCCTTCAATCTCAAGATTTAAAAACATTAGGTCAAATCAGGGCAGTTATAGAATCATCAGGAAACATATCTTCACGAGGGAGTTTACACTCTGAAACTCAAAAAGATAGAACCGTTGATTCATCTCTTTATTAGTATAAGCACCTAAAAAAGAGAGCTGAAGTCAAGCTCTCTTTTTGGAAGAATATTTAATATTTCAACATGCTCTTTCAAGAAAGCTTCCATCTCTCCTAGCTACAGTACAGCCATGGTGAGAACGCTTAGGGTTGTGTTTATCATTGAAACCAGCATGGGTTGGCTTTCCACTTCGCTCCTGCTCCCCTGCGGTCGGCGACGGCCACAAGGACTTAGCCAGTAGACTCAGGATCCTTAGAAGAGTAAGCTCTTCAGCATAAACTGAAGGAAAACAATTGACCAAGAATGACTACCGGATCTTAGATAAAAATGGAGCTGACGGGAGTCGAACCCGTGTCCGCTTTGAGTATTAACACACCATTCATTCACAGGCTTAGCCCAGCCAACCCTTTGGGCGGGGACCGCTACATATCCCGAGCGGTGGGATGCTCTGATTAGGTCTTAGTTAGTCAGCACACCAGAGAACACTGACTAAGGCATCCGTTGGGGTTTGTCCATAGCTTTTAACGGAGTCAAACTATGAACGCTCGCTAAAATAGTTTTTAGTTAAGCAGCAACAGGTGCAGCTTTACGAGCAAAAGGAACGATGTTGTTCGCAGTTACGTTTGTTTTGAGCCTGGATTAACGAGAGTAGACTCCCTCTCGACCTGTATCACAGCGTGACTTTCGTCAAAACGTCGAAACCGTTACAGCCCCTTGCTATAGTCCTACAAATATTATAACTAAAATTTTCCGTGATGGGGGGTTCCCTAGCCTGGGATAGGCTGGAGGGCTGAGACCAGGATGGATTGGTCATGGCCTAGCCAGAGGTATGCCGACTTGCTGGAGGTCAACGGCGTAGCCAGCCACTACCAAGTAGACGCCATTGGCGATCGCCCCCACTTGTCGGGTCAGTTGGCCTAACCGATCACGAAACAAACGCCCCATGGGATAGGCCGGCACTACCCCCCAACCGACTTCCTCCGCCACCAAAATGACTGGGTTAGGGCTTTCTTGTAGGCTATGCACCAGATCCTCCAGGGTTTCTTGCCAGGTAGCCTCCTCTTGATCCAGTAGGTTGGCCAGCCAGGTCCCGAGGGAGTCAATTAATAGACAGTGGCCACGGGGGGCAGTGGCGATCGCTGCTGACAGGGCCAGGGGCACCTCCCACAGATCCCAATCCGCTGGGCGGCGCTGGCGGTGGCGGGCCAGTCGGGCTTGCCACTCTTCATCCTCAGGGTAGAGAGCGGCGGTGGCCAGGTAAATCACTGGTTGCTGAGAATTTATTGCTAACAGCTCCGCCCACTCGCTCTTGCCGGAACGCGCTGGACCGGTTACCAACGCCACCCAGCCCTGGGTAGGGCCCAGGGAACGGGTGGCGGGGGCATCGTTACGGTTAACCATGGGACTCTCCCCTAAGGTTTGCGCCCCAGGACCTTACCCAGGGCGATCAAAAACTCCTCCTCCGGAGAGATGGGCGGGGCAGGGGGTTTAGCCGCCTCCTGGCCCAGGGTGGTCTGGGTCCAGCGGATCAGGATAAGAGCAAACACGAGGATGGGTATGACTTCCATGGGGGGGCTCCATTAGAATAGGTCCTACAGAACTTCCGGACCAGACCTGGCCTGGAAGCTGTCGTGGCTCCAAGAAAATGGACTAAGAACTAATCAAGTTTGTTCCGTAATCGTGAAACCGATCCATCGCCATGGCTTAGCCAGAGGTATACCGACTAGGGCCACACCTCTAGGCAGAACCTTTACGCCATAGCGTGTCTGGCCGGGTTGTCTTCACCTCCTCTAGCTTCTTGCCTAGGGGTTCTTCAGCAGGGCGATGACCAATTACGGATAGTATGGAAATATTCATACCGATTGGCGAAAAACTATGACAAAGGCAGCGTGGGTGTTTCCAGGACAGGGATCCCAGAGCATTGGCATGGGGTTAGATCTACTAGGGTTACCCCTGGCCCAGGAGCGTTTTGCCCAGGCGGAAGCGGTTTTAGGTTGGTCGGTAACGGATATCGTAGCTGACCAAGAGGATAAGGTTTCCCATACTCGCTATACCCAACCCTGTCTCTACGTGGTAGAAAGCCTGCTGGCTGACCTGCTTCAGGCTCAGGGACCTCGCCCCGCCGCCCTAGCCGGCCACAGCCTGGGGGAATACGTAGCCCTTTACGTGGCGGGGGTATTTGACTTTGCCACAGGCCTAGCCCTGGTAAAACAACGGGCTGAACTGATGAGCACCGCCTCCGAGGGGATGATGGCGGCCCTACTGGGGTTTGACAACGATGCCCTACAGGCTGAGTTGGTCGCCACCCCTGGGGTGGTGCTGGCCAATGATAATAATCCGGGTCAGGTGGTGATTTCTGGTACTGTTGCTGGGGTAGAGACGGTGATGGCCAATGTCAAGGCTAAGCGGGCGGTACCCCTAAATGTCAGTGGGGCTTTCCATTCTCCCCTGATGGCTGATGCGGCTGAGGCCTTCGCCGCAATTCTTGCCCCCGTCGAGTTTGGTGATGCCCAGGTGGCGGTGCTATCGAATGTCGATCCAACTCCGGCTACGGCCGGTGCGGTACTGAAGGAACGATTAGCTGAACAGATGACTGGGGCAGTGCGATGGCGGGAGATCACCCTGGCCCTACCGGCCCTAGGCATTGATCGGGTGGTGGAGGTGGGCCCTGGGAATGTGCTGACCGGTCTGGTGAAACGCACCTGCAAAGACCTGGAGTTGGTCAATGTGGGAGCACTGGACCAGCTATCGGCTCTGCCGGATTAGGGGTTTGACCATGGCCCGCGATCGCGAACCGAGTGTCAATTTATTGCTCTATCGTCTCTTTAAGTTTTCGGTGGTAGCCCCGGCCCTGCGGTTTTACTTCCAGGGCCGCATCTATGGCGCCGATCAGGTACCCATGACCGGCAAATTGATCGTGGTGGCTAACCACGCCAGCGACTTTGACCCCCCCCTACTGTCTTCGGCGGTGGGCAGACCGGTTTCCTACATGGCCAAGGAAGAGTTATTCCAGGTGCCGGTGCTGCGCCAGGCCATTCAACTCTACGGGGCCTACCCGGTAAAGCGGGGCAGTGCCGATCGCAGCGCCATTCGATCTGCCCTGCAACAGTTAGAGCAGGGCTGGGCGGTGGGGATTTTTTTGCAGGGCACCCGCACCGCCGATGCCCGCATCCCCAGTCCTAAAATTGGTGCCGCCCTGATCGCCGCTAAGGCCCAGGCCCCACTGCTACCGGTTAGTCTCTGGGGAACTCAAGGTATCCTTCTGAAAGGATCGATCCTACCCCGTCCGGTACGCCTGACTATCCGCATCGGCACCCCAATCCCACCACCGCCCAGCACCGATCGGGAACAGCTTGACGCTGTGACCGCCAAGTGTACAGAGGCGATTCACCGCCTCCACGACCTAGGACGCTAAGCCTAGGAATTCAATGCTTCGGCTTCGGCTTGGGCCATGGCCCATCGAAACTATAAAAAGGGCCAGGCCAGGAAGAAGCTGGCGATGGACTTAGCGTCAACCGCCTCCCCGTTCCTGATCAGCCCCTGTAATTCTGCCGGTTCTAATAACACCACTTCTAAGTCCTCGTCCTCATCCATGCCGGGGGACTCAACTGCTTCCAAGTCGGTGGCCAGAAAAGCATAAATGATTTCATCGGAGTAGCCCGGGGCCAGGGGAAAGTGCCCCAGGGAAGCCCAGGTGGCGGCCCGGTAGCCAGCTTCCTCCTGCAGCTCTCGCCGGATGGTCTCCACCGGCGCCTCCTGGGGCTCCAGGGTGCCGGCGGGAAACTCCAATAGGCGTCCCATCATGGCAAACCGGTACTGGCGCACCATCACCAGGCGACCGTCCGGGGTCACCGGCACGGCCAGGGCGCCACCGGGGTGGCGAATGCATTCCCAGTCTCCCTCTACCTGGTTGGGTAGGCGCAGGGAATTGACTTCGAAGTTAAACTTGCGCCCCTGGTAGAAGAGACGTGATTTCAGTAGTTCTGGGGGTTCGTGGCCAAGGGTCATGGGACATTCTCTCGGATCAGCCGCTGCCGGTGCATGGCAGCATTGTAACGGCAGAACTTCCCTGGCCTAACGATTTGGCTCCTGAATTCTTTCCTGAGGAGGGGCTAATAAGTAGTTTAATCCCCTCTAAGGTACTGGTTGAGGGAGGCGGAAACCTCGGGGACCCACCCAGTACTAGTTAATCCCTGACCCGATCGGCGGGGCGTAGTGATTGCCCTTAGAATGAAGCTATCGCCATCGGCAAGGGGGCAGAGACCGGCCGGCACCCTCCTTCAGGATTAGCTCCTTCATGGCTGGTCAACCCTGTCCTCAGCCTTCTGGCCAACGTTATAATCCCAGGAGCATCAGCCGATGACCACAGAAACTCTGACTAGCCGCCACTACCAACAGATCGTCAGCCTGCGATCGCCGGGTTACGGTCTCCACCCCCTTACCCATCAAGTGCAGGAGGTTGTGCACAGCTCCGGAGTGCGAACGGGCCTCTGCACAGTGTTTTTACGCCACACCTCCGCCAGTTTAATCATTCAGGAAAACGCTGATCCGGATGTGCTGGCGGACCTGGAAAACTTTATGGCCAGGCTGGTACCGGAGAACCATCCCTACCGCCACTGCAGCGAAGGCCCAGACGACATGCCTGCCCATATTCGCACCGCCCTGACCCACAGCTCCGAAACCATTCCCATTAGCGATGGCCGCCTCAGCCTGGGTACCTGGCAGGGCCTCTATCTTTGGGAACACCGCCGGGGCCGATCAACCCGCCAGTTAGTTGTCCATATCATGGGCTGCTAGCATGACCCTTAGCCTCGATCCCCTGGGGTTTAGCCCCATTCCCACCCCACCGCCCGGCTTCAAGTCGGGTTTTGTGGCGATCGTGGGCCGACCCAATGTGGGCAAATCCACCCTGATGAATGCCCTGGTGGGGCAAAAGGTGGCGATCACCTCCCCCACCGCCCAAACCACCCGTAACCGCCTGCGGGGTATTTTATCCACCGACCAGGCCCAGATTATCTTTGTTGACACCCCCGGGATCCACAAACCCCACCACGAACTGGGCAAAATCCTGGTCAAAAATGCCCGCCTAGCCCTGGAAGCGGTGGATGCCACCCTGTTTGTGGTGGATGGTACGGTGCCGGCGGGCCGGGGAGATCAGTTTGTTGCCGATCTGCTAGGGGCCAGTCCAGGCCCGGTGATGGTGGGGATTAACAAGGCCGATCGCCAGCCGCCTGACCCCGAGGCCACAGCCATTGACGCCAGTTACCAAGCCCTGGCCAGCCCCCATCACTGGCCCCTGGTGAAATTCTCCGCCCTGGAGGAAACCCAATTAGAAAGCCTCTTGCAGGTCCTGATTGCCGGACTGGAAGAGGGTCCCTACTACTATCCTCCCGATCTGGTCACCGATCAGCCCGAGCGGTTTATTATGGCGGAGTTGATCCGGGAACAGATTTTGCTCCACACCCGGGAGGAGGTACCCCACTCGGTGGCGATCGCCATTGATCGAGTGGAGGAAGATACCGACATCACCCGCATTCTGGCCACCATTCACGTCGAGCGCGACTCCCAGAAGGGGATTTTGATTGGCAAACAGGGCTCCATGCTAAAAACCATTGGCTCCGCCGCCCGCCAGCAAATTCAAAAATTGGTGATGGGGCCGGTGTACCTGGAGTTGTTTGTTAAGGTAGTTCCCCATTGGCGCCAGTCCCGCCGCCGCCTGGAGGACTTTGGCTATCGTGTGGAGGACTAGTCACCATGACCCTAGCTGACAGCCAGGGGGCCAACCTGGTCAGTACGGATCCGGAGCTGGGCCTGGTGCTGGTCACCATTGATAGCGAAGCCAATGGCCTGGCCCTGGCCCGTCACCTAGTGGAAAGCCACCTGGCGGCCTGTGTTAGTCTCACCCCGATACAATCGATCTACCGATGGCAAGGACAGGTGCAGGCTGAGCCGGAGTGGCAGTTAGTGATCAAAACTAATCTCACCCGCCTGCCCCAGCTCACCCAGGTGATTACCCAGCACCATCCCTACGATCTACCGGAAATTATTGCCCTGCCCATTATTGCGGGTTTGACCCCCTACCTGAGCTGGGTGCGGCAAGCCACGGAGGGGAGTTGTGATCCCGGGATCTCCTCCTAAGGCTTTACCAACTTTCAAGTGACGGGGGGACAGGGAGAAGGGAGAAATTTACGGCTCAATTGCCACTTGATAGACCCTTAGTTAGGTTAGCTTTCCCTCCAGCTGGGCCGCCAGGGGAGCCTGGGAATCAATCCTCAGCAGGCTACTGGTCCGGTAACTCCCCCCCAGGTCTGGGGACTGACCCCAGATAATCTGCTGGCTGCCCGGGGGTAGATCCCCCTGGGGTATGCAGCTCAACCACACCAGGGGGAGGCTAGGTAAGGGGAGCGGAGCGGTAGGGGGGGTGATGGCGATCGCCGCCAGCGCCGCCATGACGGCGGGGCGATCGCGGTACTGCCGCCCCGGGGACAGCCAGAGGGTGACGGGGTGGCCCTGGCGGCGGGCGTAGTCATAGAGGGACGCAGTGGCCATCACCGCCTGTTCAAAGTCGTCCGTTGACCAGGGGGCGGTGGTGTGGAGCGCAAGGGTGATGGCCGGTTTGCGATGGGGGGAGTCCACCTCCCGCACCCGTAGCTCCCCCAGGCGAGCGCTGGTGCGCCAGTGGATCAGGCGGCTAGGATCCCCCCACCGGTAGGGTCGTAGGGACCGGGTTAACCCTTCGATCTGCCCCTGCCGGCGATCATCGAGCCCCTCACCCCCCTGCCCAGCGGCCTCCAGGATGGGGCAGTGGCGCAGGGGTAAGATCTTGGGGTAAATCACCAGGGTTCCTGGGGTCTCAAGGGTACGGCGGCGCCAGGTTAACCCTAGGGGGGCGGCGGTCCGCACCACCACCGCGGGCCAGGGGTAGATGCCCCGTTGGCGGGCATAGCTGCGATACTGGCAGGAGACGGCGCTCCGGGCGGGCAGATAGGCTACGGCATGGGTTTGGCATCCACCGAGTGCCTCGGGTAGGGGATCGATGATTTGCAAAGGCCCCTTGCCCCCATTATCCCCATTGGTCAGGTCTAATCTGATGGAGAGGGGATCCCCCACTGACCGGGGTGACAGGGGCGATCTCCGTAGCTCCAGATGGTCTAGCTGGCGTACCGGCATCCGGGTGGCGATCGCCAGCAGGGCGGCCATTCCTCCACTGATAACGTAGAGCCACCCCGCCAGGGTATTGGTGGCGGCCCCCAGGAAGAAAATCATCAGGCCCAGCAGTAACCAACCACTATAGGCCGGGCTGACCCAGTGTTGCTCTAGCCAGGTGGCGATCCCGATTAACTGTTTGCCCATTCCCCGTCCCCTCAGGTAGCCAGGTATCAGCTCTGACCCTTCAAAATCATCCCATAATAGAATCTAAAGACCTTTTTCCTAGCCAACCATGACCTCGACCACCACCCCACCCACCACCGAACTAACCCCTAGCTATCGCCTGGCACTGGCGATCATAGCCCTGGCCCTACCCTTGGGTTGGCTACAGCTCTGGCTGGGGCTGGGGGTCGGGTTATTTGGTCTATTTTTATTGGGGCAAACCCTCACCCTACGCCTGCGGTTCACCCCAGACGCCCTGGGGGTCTACCGCGGCGACACCGAAATTCGCCACTTTCCCTACGCCCAATGGTATTACTGGCAAATTTTCTGGCCCCCTCTGCCAATTTTGTTTTACTTTCGCGAAGTCAGCAGTATTCACTTTTTACCCATGCTGTTCAACCCTGACCAATTGCGGAATTGCCTGGAACGCCATTGTCCCAATCCCCCAACCAGCACTGAGGCCTAGCCCCCTTCCTGGGAACCGCCCTCAACTGATAGCCTGGTAAATAACTTACCGAGATCGCCATGGCCGCTGATCAGTCCCCTACCCCGTTCCCCCCATCAGACCCCCTACCGAATCTAACCGCTCCGGGTGCAGCGGAGGGGGCGGCCCCGAAATCAGACTGGAGTAGCCGACTTGACGGTCTACGGCAGGAGGAGGCGGATCTAAAGCGACGCATCGCCGATCTACAAACCATCTATAGTCGCCTCAGCGAAGATCAGGTGGAGAAGGTGCAGCGTCAGCTGAGCCGGTTAATCGAGCAGGGCACCGCCGATCTTGAGCAACGCCGACGTACCCTACAACTGGAGGTGGAAAAGTTAGAACGGCGACAGGAGCGCATCCAGGTGGAAATGCGCAGCACCTTTGCTGGCGCTTCCCAGGATCTGGCTCTGCGGGTTCAAGGGTTCAAAGACTACCTGGTGGGTAGTCTGCAGGAATTGGCCGCCGCCGCCGAACAACTCAACCTATCTCCCACCGCTGGGCCCCAGCCATCCCTAGAGGGTTCTGAGGAATCCCGGCGATTAGGGGCTCCAGAGGTCAGCACCTCGCCCCTGGGGTTTGCCACCAATACCTTTGAGGACCAAACCGATCGGATTCGCAGTTTACTAGACCAGTACCGGATGCGGCCTGACTACTACGGTCCTCTGTGGCAGTTACGGCGGACCTTCGAACCCATCCATGGGGAGCGGATTGCTAACTGGTTCTTTAGTCAGGGGGGCCGGGGCGCGATCAAAAGCATGGGTAGCCGTTTGCAAAACGTGTTAGTAGCGGCCGCCGCCATCTCTATTCTCCGAGCTCTGTATGGCGATCGCCTCCACACCCTGGTGCTATCCAATAGCCCAGAGCGCCTGGGAGAATGGCGACGAGGTTTACAGGATTGTCTTGGCATTGCTCGCACCGACTTTGGCAGTGGCCAGGGAGTGATGCTATTTAATGCCCCAGAGCCCCTGGCGCAAAGGGCCGAACGACTCACCGCCATGGGTGACTTACCCCTGATTGTCGTGGATGAGGCTGAAGCGACGATCAGCCTAGCCCTGCTGCAATTTCCCCTCTGGCTCGCCTTTGCCGCCGATCCCCTCAATCCTCTAGACTACCCCATCTAGAATGGGATGACCTAAGCTAGACAACCCCTCCAGAGAGTGCCGTGGCACTCTCTGGAGCCAGGCGCAATAGAGAAAGATCTGGCCTTGGCCAAGAGCAGTGAAAGGGATAAGCACTAAATCAGCCTGAGCAGTCTAATGACATCTATAAATACCCCCAGGGGAATTCGAATCCCCGTCGCCTCCGTGAAAGGGAGGTGTCCTAGGCCTCTAGACGATGGGGGCCTACGCAACGTGAATACCAGTATAAATAAGCGGGGAGACCCTTGTCAAACCTTTTTAGCCAAGAGCATGGCACCACCTTAGAGAAAGGCTGAGGGTGGATGGTGGCTGCCTGAAAGTGAGGCAGCCACCATCCACCCTCCAGTCAGAGCTAGGCGGTAACAATACCAACGCTGGCCAGAATCCAATTTAAGATGGAACTGATAAAGGAAAGTAGGATAGCGCCTAAAATCGCACTCCAGAGGCCCCAGCGTAGGCGAAAGCCCTCGACCAACCAGGCTGCTAAGCCAAAGACAATGATGGAACCAATCAGGGGAATGAGACCCAAACTTAGCCACCCAATGGTTTTTGTTAAAGCGGCAGGCAAAAATGCCCAAATACCATTAAAGGCTCCAATGATGGCACCGGCTATCAAGGCCTTGATGGGGTTATCAATTTCTACCCCAACCGGGGGAATTTTAGAAATGATCAGCAGGCTAACGGCTAGTACGAGAATGCTAATTAGTAGGGCAATCATGGATTTTCCTCGCAGATGTGATCAGGGTTAGTCAGGAATTTTAAATTCCCAGTCTAAGGCTAAAATCTTCCTTTGGAAGAAGTTTAAAGTCAAGGTCAGCAAATATAGCTTTAGCTAGAACATTCAGGACAGAATTGACAGGTCATTTTCGGATTTCGGAACTGACGAGCTCTATGGTGTGAGCCATGAAACAGTCAGTCCTAGCTAGGTAGTCTAAATTGCCTCCGCTGTTTGCGGGTGGCTATGGCTATCAATTGCGCCTAAACATCAAGGATGAAAAATATATTGATCCGGTTGCCTAGGATGACTAAAGACCCAAGGCCATAGCCAATTGTTTGAGGACATCTGACTCTCGCTCACTGATACGGCTGGCCCCAAGACCCATAATTCCCCCCTCTTTTTGAGCTTCTGCTACCTTTTCCGCCAGGGACATCAGCCAGGTTTTATAGCTATTGGCTTCAACCCCTGTGACTTTGGCGGCAAGCAGGGCGGCGACCTTTTGAAAATGGCTAATCGCCGCATTCTTACCTTCATTAGCATTTTTGAAGGTTTGAATCAGCCCTAAGAGCTCAAATTGCTTCTTCAGCTGCAACTGTTCCCCCGATAGGGGATCCTGGCTATCCAGGTCGGCGGTAGATTTAAGCAGGGCCGGCACCAGGTCTCCGGGCAAATCTGATCGACTGGTTGCTTCGCTAACCAGTTTCACACCAGCCTTCAACTCCTGCAAGAAGGAAACCGGATCTACCTTGTCAGCCAAGCAGACTGCTACCACAGCTTGCATAGGGGCCTGGAGGAGGGTCACCCACTCATCCTCACTAAAGTTTTGTCGCATGGGTATGCACCTAAGGGAGTCTTATAAGAGCTATCACGGAAAAATAAGGATGGGGTAAGGGCTACAATTTGCGCCTCAAGTACTAGTTCAGTCGAGTTCCTCTAACCCATGGGAAGAACTCTGGCGGAGTCGATCGAGGGATTGGTTTTCACGGCGGCGGGAGGTCCGCCGATACTTTTTCACGGACAGTAGGGGTTCATGGTGAACCTGGCCCATTTCCCGACTTTTTGTCTTCTCCCTAGCTTGATGGTGACCCCGTTGCGTCCTATGCTCCTGCAACTCGATCAGTTCCTCTAACCAGCTCAGATAGACCGGATAGCGTTCCCAGTCAGTCCCAACGCTGCAGCCAGGTTCCTGCCGGTGCAGGCAATCTTTAAATTGGCAGGGCTCTTGACTCAGGCGGATTTCTGGAAAGTGGTTGCCTAGATCCTGAGGGGCAATGGTTAAATCGGGTTGATTAAAGCCGGGGGTGTCGGCTAGCAGCCCGCCCCCGGGCAATTCAAATAACTCGACATGGCGGGTGGTGTGACGACCGCGCCCTAACCGCCCTGAAACCGCCCCGGTTTTGAGATTCAATTGGGGAATCAGGCGGTTGATCAGGCTCGACTTCCCTACCCCGGAGGGGCCGGAGATAACCGTAGTCTGATCCTTTAGGCGGTCCTCCAAGGTGTCTATGGCGGATTGATCCTGCTCCTCCAGGCTAATCACCAAGGGACTATAGCCCCACCGCTGCAGTCGATGTTGCCAATCTTGACGGACCTGGAGGCTGACCAGGTCTGTCTTATTAAGGCAGAGCAATACCCTCAAACCGGTGGATTCAGCCTTGACCAGGAAACGACTTAATTGATGGACCTCCAGGTCAGGGGCTGCCAGGGCAAAGACCAGCGCCATCTGGCTAGCATTGGCGATCGGAGGACGATCGAGAACAGTCTGGCGGGGATAAACCCTGGCGATCGCCCCCCGCCCCCCACTCCAGTCCACATCGCTCACCTCCACCCGGTCTCCCACCATGACCTGTTGGCCAATTTTCTTTAACCGGGCTCGGCGGGTACAGAGCAGACGCTGGGTGAAGGGCTGATCAGGGGCTGGTGGGCTGCAACTGACCCAATAGAAATTAGCCTGGACAGCGGTAACAACCCCCAAAAGCTTGGTGGGTAGCGGCTCAGGGTAGGGGGTGAGAAACTCCATAGCACTAGGTAGGACGGCATACCCTCAGGCAAAAGTAGGTATCCTGGGGCTGTAGGGCGACAATTTCATAGCCCTCCATCCTGAGGCTGTCGGGCACCTGTTCCACCGGCTCGCCGGGGTCTAGCCAAACCTCGAGCAGGGACCCGGGGGACATTTTCTCCAGTTGCAGCTTGGTGCGGACGAAGTTAATGGGGCAGGGGGTGCCCCGCAAATCCAGCACAGCATCGATAGGGGTTAGGGCATGGGTAGAGTTCATCCTCGAAATAGGCCCCCTAGAAACCCCTCGATACCCCCCCGATTAACCTGATCACCTCGAATTTCCGCCAACTTTTCTACCAGTTCTCGCTCCTCTGGCTTCAAACGGGTGGGAATATTCACCTGTACCGTAATCAGGTGATCTCCCCGGCTGACGGGGTTGCCTAGTTTTGGCACCCCATGGTTTTCCAGGGTCAATACCGTACCGGGTTGGGTGCCGGCGGGAATCTCCAACTCCACCGGACCATCCACGGTGTCAATGGAGAGTTTGCTGCCTAAAATAGCCTGAAGATAGCTGACGCGTAAATCAGAGAGGATATTGATGCCATCCCGCTTGAAGGCAGGGTCTTCACTGACAAATAGGTACACGTAGAGATCACCGGCCGGTCCGCCCCGCAACCCCGCGTCCCCCTCCGATGACACCCGCAGACGGGTGCCGTTGTCAACCCCAGCGGGGATGGTAATCTTTAGCTTTTTGGTTTCCTGAATTTGGCCGCTACCACCACAGCTTTCACAACGGTCTTCAATCACTTCACCGCTGCCGTTACAGGTGGGACAGGCGGAAACCTGAGTAAAGCTGCCGAAGGGGGTGCGGGTAGCCCGCCGCACCTGACCTGTGCCCCCGCAGGTGCCACAGGTGCTGGGCCGGGTACCAGGTTTGGCACCGCTCCCCTTGCAGGTACCACAGGTCTCCAGGTGGCTAATCTTAATTTCCTTTTCACCCCCAAAAACCGCCTCTTTAAAGTCCAATTTCAGGTCAAGCCGGAGGTCATCACCCCGGGTCGGACTGCGGCGGCGTCCCGCCTGGGCAGCCCCGCCCCCAAACCCCCCAAAGAAACTTTCAAAAAGATCTGCAAAGCCACCGACTTCGCTAAAGTCTGGGTAACCCCCGGCCGCACCACCAACTCCGGCTTCGCCAAAGCGATCGTAGCGAGCCCGAACCTCGGGTTCCGATAGAACTTCGTAGGCACGATTAATCTCTTTAAAGGTGTCTTCAGCGCCGGGATCCTTATTGACGTCCGGGTGATACTTCCGAGCTAAACGGCGATAGGCCCGCTTGATCTCCTCCTGATCGGCGCTGCGAGAAACACCAAGCACATCGTAGTAATCACGGGCCATAGGGGTTACCTAGACTAGTCCAGCAGTAAATAGAGATATTAAAACTCTAAACCATATTAAGAAGTTGACCTGAGTTTGACCAGGTGGGATACCCGTCCCTAGTCAATGGCTTCGTAGTCTGCGGTTACGGTGGCGTCTAAACCGAAATCATCGTAGTCACCGTCATCGTAGTCATCAGAGTTTTCTGGCGTGGCCTGAACGCGGCCCTTGTCGGGATAAAGATCAGGGAAGTCCAGGTCTACCGGGTTAACCTCCTGAGACTCTTGATAGAGATTGGCCCCAATGGTAAACAGAACTGATTGTAGAGCATCGATATGGTGCTGAAGGTCCTGAGGTTGGGTAACGGTGTGTAGGGCGTGGCGTAGTTGCGCCGCCTTGTTGTCCAGCTCTGCGCGAGCTACCTCATCCATTAAGGCAGCATTCTCCCGGAGGGTCGCTTCATAGCTATAGAACAGGTTATCGGCCCGGTTAACCAGATCGGCCAACTGCCGGCGACGGTTATCGTCATCGGCAAACACCTCCGCATCCAGGCGCATTTGCTCCACTTCACTAGGACTAAGCCCACCCCTATTGGTAATCCGAATACTTTGGGCCCGCCCTGTACCCTTATCCAGAGCAGCCACCTGAAGAATGCCGTTAGCGTCAATTTCGAAGGAGACTTCAATTTGGGGGATACCCCGGGGAGCAGGGGGAATACCGGTTAGTTGGAACTTGCCCAGGCTTTTATTGTCCTTAGCCATGGCCCGCTCCCCCTGCAGCACATGGATTTCTACGGAGGTCTGGCCATCGGTAGCGGTGGAAAATACCTGGGATTTACTGGTGGGGATGGTGGTATTCCGCTCAATCACCTTGGTGAAAACCTCCCCCAGGGTCTCAATACCCAGGGAAAGGGGGGTCACGTCTAAAAGTAGTAAGTCCTTAACCTCTCCCCCCAGCACACCGGCTTGGATAGAGGCCCCAAGGGCCACCGCCTCATCCGGGTTAACGGAGCGATCAGGAGATTTACCGTTGAAATAATGACTAATTGCCTGCTGAACCGCTGGAATCCGGGTGGAGCCCCCCACTAGCAAAATTCGATCAATCCCCTCAGGGGGCAAGTTGGCATCCTTAAGGGCCTGTTGCACCGGCTCCAGGGTGGATTTAATCAAGGCGGCGGTTAACTGCTCGAATTGGGATCGGCTCAGACCCATTTCCAGATGCTTGGGCCCGGAGGCATCGGCGGTAATGAAGGGCAGGTTTAGAGAGGTGGTGGCCATACTGGAGAGCTCGATCTTGGCCTTTTCGGCGGCCTCGCGAATCCGCTGCAGGGCCATGCGATCGCTGGAGAGGTCAATATCCTCCTGTTCCTGAAAGCTGGCCAACATCCAGTCCACAACGCAACTGTCAAAATCATCGCCACCCAGGTGATTGTTGCCGGCGGTTGCTTTTACCTCAAAAACTCCATCACCCAGTTGTAAAATCGACACATCAAAGGTGCCGCCACCCAAATCAAAGACCAGCACCACCTGGTCCTGATCCTGCTTGTCCAGTCCGTAGGACAGGGCGGCGGCGGTGGGCTCATTGATGATCCGCAGAACATTCAGCCCGGCAATGGTACCGGCGTCCTTAGTGGCCTGACGCTGGGCATCGGTGAAGTAGGCCGGCACCGTAATCACCGCCTCCGTAACCTCCGTCCCCAGGTAAGCCTCCGCATCCTGCTTCAGCTTTTGTAAAACCATGGCGGAAATTTCCTGAGGGGTGTAGGTTTTGTCGCGAATTTGCACGTCTACGGTGTTATCGCGCCCATTCACGCAGCGGTAGGGAACCCGGCTGCGCTCCGCCGCCGTATCATCCCAGCGGCGGCCAATAAATCGCTTGATGCTATAAACCGTATTCTCCGCATTGGTGACAGCCTGACGCTTAGCCAATTGACCCACCAGGCGTTCACCATTTTTACCGAAACCCACCATGCTAGGCACGGTTCTGCCCCCTTCGGTGCTGGTGATGACCACTGGCTTACCCCCTTCCAGGACTGCCACACAACTATTGGTTGTACCCAGGTCGATGCCAATTACTTTACCCATGACTACTGGTGCTCACGCCATAACGGTTATCTATACCCTTGATTCATGGATGAGGTTGATTCATCCGGATGAATTAACTTCAGATTTAAACTTTAATTTGATAAGGTGTCAGAATGCTCTTCAACTCCATAGCTCTAAGGTGCCCTCTTAGCCAGGGAAAGATCACCCTAGGGAGAATGTTCCCCTGGCCTAGCGGTTTTAGGGATTGGTAGGATAGTTTTCTGACGGAGAGCCTTCCTCAGGAGCGGCGGCCACCTTGACCATGGCGTGACGCAGCACCCGATCGCCCAGTTGGTAACCCCGGACAAACTCCTCCATCACCGTACCCTCCGGGTGGTCATGGCTGGGTTCTCGCATCACCGCCTCATGGAACAGGGGGTTGAACTCCTGCCCCTCCGATCGCATGGCGGAAACCCCTAACCGCTTCAAGGCATCCACCAATTGCTTATAAACCCCCTGGTAGCTTTTATGGATAGCCATTTCCCCTTCGGTTTGGGGCTTAATTTGGGACCGGGCCCGCTCAAAGTTATCCACGACGGGGAGGAGTTCGGTGATGGTATTACCCTTTACCTGGGACTCCAGTTCTTCCTTTTCCTTACCGGTGCGCTTACGATAGTTTTCAAAGTCAGCTGCAATCCGCATAGACTGAGCCGTACGGTCTTCTAACTCGCTCTGCAGGCTGGTCAACTGGCGCTCCAGCTCCACCAGGTCAAGGGATAGGGCACCGTCATCGGCCTGGGCCGCTGGATTCCCTTGGGCTTGGGGTTGTTCAAAGTCAATATCGATGGCCCCATCCTCTGCATGGAGCTCTTCGATCCGTTCCCCTTCAGGAGATTGTTCGGAGTTGTTAGTCTGATGTTCTTGCTCCACCATGCCAATCCGTATTTTTTAGATCAATAGGGTCTACAGGCTCAAGCTTAGCTCAATTACCGGTTTGCAGCTAACCCCTAGCCCCCAAGCAGGCCCCTTAATGATCTTGAATAGCCACCGCCTGCAGGAGGGGAAAGCCCAGGGCTTGTCGCTGTTCAAGATAGAGTTGGGCCACCCGTCGGGCCAAGCCCCGCACCTGACGAAGGTAACGGGTGCGTTCGGTAACGGAAATCACCCCCCGGGCATCGAGCAGGTTAAAGGTGTGAGAACATTTCAGCACGTAGTCATAGCTCGGTAACACCAGGGCTCGATCCATCAGTTGTTCCGCTTCCTGCCGATAGATTTCAAAGAGTTGAAACAAGCGCTCTGGGGTGGAGGCTTCGAAGTTGTAGGTGGAGTTTTCAACCTCTGCCTGACCGTAGATATCCCCGTAGGTGAGGTGATCGTTCCAGGCGATTTTGGCGATGGCATCCACCTCCTGCAGGTACATGGTTAATCGTTCCAGCCCGTAGGTGAGTTCGATCGACACCGGTCGACAATCAATCCCACCACACTGCTGAAAGTAGGTAAACTGAGTAATTTCCATGCCATCTAGCCAGACCTCCCAGCCCACTCCCCAGGCGCCCACGGCGGCATCCTCCCAGTTATCCTCCACAAAGCGAATGTCATGGTCTTCGGGCTTAATCCCCAGCGATCGCAGGGATTCCAGGTAGGTCTCCTGAATATCGGACGGGGAAGGCTTAATTAAAACCTGGTACTGGAAATAGTGCTGGTAACGGTTAGGGTTTTCGCCATAGCGGCCATCCGCCGGTCGGCGACAGGGTTCGGGGTAGGCCACCGCCCAGGGCTCTGGCCCCAGGGCCCGTAGAAAGGTATGGGGGCTCTTGGTGCCAGCCCCCTTTTCGGTGTCGTAGGGCTGCATGATCACACAGCCCTGCTGGGCCCAAAAATCATTCAGGGTGGCGATGACGGTCTGAAATTGCACGATCTCTGCCTACGGCGACCTGGGTTTCTAGAAGTATAGCTTTGGCCAGCCCCCTTAGACAGGGTTGATCGGTCAACCCTAATACTGGGGCGGTCTGGCTCGCCTCCGCCTAGCTACGGCTATGGATCTGGCACACCCCTGACGAGGGACAGGGCCGGTTGGCTCCCGGCTAGGGAAAGGGCCAGGGGTTATTCAAGGAAGGTGATGACCCTCACCTGGGCAGCCCCCAAAGGGGTATAGTGGATGACCCGCTGCTCAATCCGATCTAGTTGGGCCAGGGCGAGGTGACAGGGAAAGCCGTATTTAGCCTGGACCCGATCGCTGGCAAGGCCCAGGGCGGTGCGGGATCGCGTCAAAAAATCCTCCAGGTCGTAGTCTTCGCCGACCTTAAAATACTCCTTCACTACAAGGGAGGGGGAATAGCACAGCTCTTCTGACCCATCGGGCCAGCGAACCCGGAAACGCATTTCAGGCATAGTTATCCACTGGGCAGTAAACGACAACAGCAAGGGAGAAGGCTGGGACCTCCGGGAGCGGTAATGCCAACCTACCCAGGCGATCGCTGGGCCAGGAGTTGGCCATAGTGTTCCAGATGCAGTTGGGCAGAGGTGGACCAACTGTAGTTGGGTAAAATGTCCTGGCTGCGATCAACCCAGGTTTTAGCCGCCGGGGATAAACTTTCCACCATTGCCCTGGCGATGGTCTGGGGATCATCAGGGTCAACCCAGAGGGCTTGGTCGGGGGCCAGAAACTCAGTGAAGGGATGGCAGCGGGAGACAATAATCGGTAGTTTACTGGCGATCGCCTCCAGGACCACCAGTCCCCAACCTTCCCGGTGGGAGGGAAAACAAAAAACGTCGGCACAACGATACAGCACCGGTAGATCCTGGGCCGGTACCACACCGGGTAACCGTAGGGATTGGGTAGGGAGAGCCAGGGTTTCGGCGGCCACAAAAAATTGCTGGCGATAGTCCTGATAGTCAAAGAGGGTAGCACCGCCGGCGATCACCAGTTGGGCATCGGCATAGAGCTTTAAAACCTCGGCAAAGGCCTGGATCAGGTGCAGGGAATTTTTGCGGGGTTCAATGCCCCCAACGGTCAGGTAAATCGGCCAACCGGTGAGGCCATAGCGCTGTTTCAACTCCGCCTCTGCCCCCGAGCACTGGGCGGAGAACCGTCGCCGGTTCACTCCGTTGATCACCCTGGGGGCCATAACCCCGTACTCCCGGGCCAGGAAGCCCTGCCAGTAATCGCTAACACAGAGACAGCGATCGGGCAGTCGAATCGAGTTTTCCTGACACTGGCGTAGGTAGGCGCTCTGGTAGTCCTCCACATGGTGAAGGGTGCGCACCACTAGGGCAATCTGGCCGCGCTGACGGAGCCGGATCAAAGCATTGGCGGCCAGACAATCCTGGGCATGATAAATGTCAAAGGTCTCCGCCATCTGGGCAATGGCGGAGACCAGCTCTGTGATCCGTTGTTGAATCAACTGATCACTGTCACCGCTGACCGGAGCCGCTGGGACTAACTGGATGGCACAGGGGGGCGGTGCCTCGAAGCCCAACCCATCCTTGTCCAGGGCAATAATACAGACCTGTTGCCCCAGGTCGGTAAAGGCGGTAGCCAGCTCCAGGGTATGGATAACACTACCTCGGGGCTTCGTAGAATAGGTAACCAGGGCAATTTTCATGGCTATCCCCTAAAGCCAGTCAGGGGAGTTTGGTCAAGGTCCCAAAATATCAAAGATTCTCCTTGCCAGTAGAGGCTGAGGTGGCTACCATCGGTGACCTCCCCCACCGGTTCACAGGTGAGCTGATGGCGATGGAAAAGGTCCTGTACGGGCTGTATTCTGACCGCTGGCAGGCTGAGTAAAAAGCCATAGCTGGGAAAACAGGTTAGCCAGGTAGCCAGGGGGACCTGGGGCGGACAGGGAATGGCATCGATGTTAAGGATGGCGCCACAGCCAGAGGTTTCCAGCAGCATCAGGGTGGTTCCGAGTAGGCCACCCATGCTGATATCCTTAGCGGTTTGGCAAAGGCCTTGTTCCGCCAGGTAGGGTAAGAGGGCCAGGTCGCTTCTGAGCTTCTCCCCAGAGGCCAGGGTTGCCGCATCCCAGAAGGGATAGCGGGGGTGGAGCTGGCCCATCAGGTCTATCACCAGCAGCAGGTGATCCCCTGGTTGGGCGCTAAAACTGGTGAGCAGGGCCTGGGCCCGACCTAAAATTGCCACCGCCAGACCTTCGTAGGGACTATGGCAATTACTGTGCCCCCCCACAATCGGCACGGCGAGGGCCTGGGCCGCCGCCATCATGCCTTGCCATAATAGGTCCGCCTGCTCCAGGGTCTGACTCCAGAGGGCATCCACCAGGGCGATGGGCCGCCCCCCCATGGCATAGATATCGCTGACGTTAACCAAGACGGCGCACCAACCAGCAAACCAGGGGTCGGTGGCGACAAACTCAGGTAACAGCCCCTCCATGGCTAGCAGGAGGTAGCCATCACCGTCCGGAATAGCGGCACAGTCATCCCCCAGACGAACCATGGGGCTACCGGGTACCCTGGCCCAGCCCGCCAGGGCCTTGGCCGCCGATTGAATATCCTGCTTATGTAGGATGCCCAGGGTCTGGCGCAGCTGACTGCCTAAATCAGCAAGGGACTGGAAGGGTGTATCCATGGCATTTATGGTTTTGGCTCGCTTGCTGCGGCCAGAGGAGATGGGTAAATTTTATGGCTCATCGCATAGGTCTCGCCCTAGGAAACCAGCCTGTCAGTTAGGAAACAGGGAAAGGGCAGACTTAGGATGCCTGAGCTGGAGATGGAAGGGGTGGTCGGGGAATCTGGCCAGGGGGATAGAAGGCCAGGTCTGCTTCCATCAGGTGGTGGGGATGGTGACAAATTTCCAGGGGCTCCAAGGAATGCCAGTGCAGCCGCCGGAAAAATCCGACATTTTGGAGTTGGACGGTGGCCAGGAAGCGATCGGATCCCCAACCGTGAGCCGTTGTCACCGCCCGATGAATTAGCCCCTTGCCAATCTGACCCACACGACGATAGTTTGGGTGTACCCCCAGGCGCCCACCATACCAGGTGCCAGGCTCAGCTTCATAGATACGCACGATGCCCACCACCCGGCGCCCCGCCACAATGTCCTGCTCCACCGCAATAATCGGGTAGGCGATCGCATCGGTGTCATCAAGGTCATCACCGCAGAATAACCCCTGCTCTTCACAAAAGATCAGCTGCCGTAGGCGAAAATAGGCTTTGATATCCTCAGGCGCCTGGGCTAACTCAAAACTAAACTGAGGTCGAAACATCACACCACCCATAGGGATCTCTAACTTCAGCCACAACTCTGCAGCAGCCCATACCCCCGAGGGACGGACTACCCCAATCAACTACTCTGCTCAAACAGGGATAGGGCAGAACAGGCGCCACACTTAGCACAGCCCGCTTGCATGGCGGCGGCTGTCATGCCTGTCTGCCCCAGGAGAGCGGCGACGGGCCGATAGACCGCTTGCATCAGTTCGGGGCTAGGGGCTGGGTGACCGGCCAGGGGGGTACCGGAAATCGGCACAAAGGGAACCAGGAAAGGGTAGACCCCCAGATCAATCAAGCGGGCCGAGATCTCCACCAAGGTGTTGACGGAATCCCCCAGACCAACCAGCAAATAGCTACTCACCTGGCCCCAACCAAACACCTCCACCGCCGCCTTAAAGGCCTCGAAATAATCTGACAGGGTTACTTCCGCCTTACCCGGCATGATCTGGGCTCGCACCTCTGGCTCGACCACCTCCAGATGCATGCCCAAACTATCCACCCCCGCCCGCCGCATCTGCTCAAACCATTGAAAATCGGCTGGCGGTTCGCACTGGGCCTGAATGGGTAAATTTACCCGGGCTTTTACGGCCCGGGCACAATCCGCCAGATAGGCGGCCCCCCGATCGAGGGTGGGGGGAGTGCCCGTGGTCATTACCATGTGGCTAACGCCATCCAATCGCACCGCCGCCTCCGCCACCTCCGCCAACTGGTCGGGGGTTTTACGGGCCAGGGTACGGCCCTCCTGCAGGGATTGCTCGATCGCACAAAACTGACAAGCGGTGGCAGGGTCTCGATATCGCTTACAGGTCTGCTGTACCGTTGTAGCCAATACATCCCGGCCGTGGAGGAGGGCGATTTTCCAATAGGGAACGCCATCGGCGGTGGTGAGTTGATAAAACCGGGGTTGGGCAGGAAAATCGATGGTGGCAACCGGTTTGCTAGGATCCTCGATCAGGGCAAGCTGGTGGCCCTCCGCCTCTGCAACGTAGGGAGACTGCCTGGCTGTCCCCGTATGGATCGGCACCATCACCGTTGTGCCCTCCACCGTCACCGCCCTATGGTCAGAGGGGCCGGCGCCACCCCGCCGTCCTCCCAGGTTGCCTGACGACCCCAGGCGTAACCCGTAGGACTGTAGTTTAGTAATAATTTCTTGCTTATCCATAGCTAAGACGGCTGTAAGGTAATCGGGGCAAGGCCCCATCGGTTAACGTCAATTGACTAAAGCCACCCTGAGATCAGGGGGCGGCTTCCAGCTCCAGGGGGTGGCCAGGGGCAGGGCACCCCTCTAGCCCCCTAGGGGTAGGGGCAGAGGGCAAGGGGGGCTCCACCAGGGCATAGGGGCTCCGGTGCCAGCGGAGTTGGAACAGGTCCGGACGGGCATAGTGACCCATCGCATCCATCATCCGTTTTCGCTTAATAATCAGGGAAAAGTCCAGCTCGGCAACGGCCATCGCCTCCCCCTCCGTCACCGGATCACAGAGGGGCACCCCCTCAGGGCTGATGATAGCGGTGTAGGAACCGCCACTCAGTACCCGCTGAAGATTAGGATCGGCGGTAATTTGCAGCTTTTGCTCTGGACTCAGCCAACCCGTTGCATTCACCACAAAACACCCGGACTCCAGGGCATGGTGACGCATGGTGACTTCCATTTGATCAGCAAAGATCTGCCCGACCATAGATCCGGGAAACTGGCCACAATGGATTTGCTCCTGCTGGGCAATCAGGGTAAAGCGGGCCAGGGGATTGTAATGCTCCCAGCAGGCTAAGCAACCCAAACGACCAATGGCGGTATCCACCACCTGGAGGCCCGAGCCATCCCCCTGTCCCCAAACCATGCGCTCATGGTAAGTCGGGCTGATTTTCCGGCGCTTTAACAGCAAACGGCCATCGGCATCAAAAATTAACTGGGTGTTATAGAGGGAGCCGCCGTCCCGCTCATTGACCCCCAGAACCACCACCATGGCCGCAGCTCGAGCAGCCTGGCTGACCGCCTCCACCACCGGTCCTGGAACGGTAACCGCCTCTTCGTAGAGCTGCAGGTGGGGCTTACCCATCGACACCGGCGGGGTGACAAAGGCAAAGTAGGGATAGTAAGGTATTAGGGTTTCGGGAAAAACCATTAGTTGAACACCAGCCTGGGCTCCCGCCGCGATCGCCTCAAGCACCTTCTCCGTTGTGCCTTCCCGACTAAAAAGCACTGGGCTAATTTGCACGGCAGCGGCTCGAATGCTTGAATTCTCGTCCATAGAATGTTCTTCCGTTCTAAGGCTTATTGACCCACTCTCCCGATTTACCGCCCCAGCCTCGCTACATGGTCCAGGTATCCAGAATGAAGGCTCCATCCCGCCGATGCAGCAAAATCAAGTCAAGCACATCCAGGGGATTAATCGGTCTAATGCCAGGGATCAGGGAGGGTTCCCCATGGCCATAGAGAGCCTGCAAAGCAAACCGGCAGGCGTAGACCTTGCCCCCTTCCTCCATCACCTTGACCAACTGATTATTCATGGCGAGATGGCCGGGAAAAGCCTCATCGCCCAACTTGGGAAAACCTCGCTGCACCCCCAGAGTAACCCCAGGACCATAGAGTAGGACCGAAGTTTCAAACCCCTTGCGAATTAATCGGGTAGCCTGTAGTAAATTCACCAGACCGATAGAGCCCTCAAAGGCAACGGTGTGAAATGCCACCAGGGCCTTTTCCCCAGGCTGAGCCTTAACATCTTCAAAGACCTTTTCTTCATAATTAACCAGAAAATCGCCAGCTTGATGAGCAGGCATGGTTACTTCGGGCATAGCACAAACTCCTTAAAGCACAAAAAGCAGAACCAATCCAAAAAAACATCAGGAAAGAAAATAGGCGGGGATCAAAACCTTAGAGATTACTTCAAAAACCATAATTGGAACCCTCTGCCTTCATCCCTTACCGCCTACTTCTGGGGGAGAGGGATCAAGGCCTTGGAAAAACTTTAGCGATCTAGACAAACCGTGGACAAAGTCCAATGGAGTTCAAGGGGGAGATCAGTAAAGTCTCCTGACCTTGATTGGAAATCACTTTTAATCCTAGGGGAGCCCTGCACCCGAGCTTGTATCCTTAATGGCAGAAAAACTATTCCTATTTTTATAGACAGGCAAACTGTCCTTTGGGCCATGAAATCAGCTTACGAAAAGACTCAACTATCACTTTCGGTAGGTAGACTTAAATTCTCCACGCCAAGGAAATAGATTGTGTATACCGAGCTACAGGAATTTGGATTGATTAGTTCTAATAATATAAAAATTATGATTTTTTAATAAGCTAGTTTACTAGACCTAACAATTGCTGTTTAGGTAGGCAACTGTTCAAAGTATTTTTCCTTGAGTGGGCTAAAGTGGTGGAATATTCCAGCAACGTCGTTATCATTGGCGGTGGTCAGGCGGGGCTATCCCTCAGCTATTACCTAAACGAGCTTAGTATCAACCATCGGGTGTTAGAGCGCCATGGCGTTGGGTATGCCTGGCGGCACCAGCGTTGGGATTCCTTCTGTTTAGTCACGCCAAATTGGCAATGTCAGCTACCAGGTTTTCCCTACCCTGGGGAGTCGCCCCACGGCTTTATGGGGCGTGATCAAATTGTGGCCTACCTGGAGAATTACGTTGATCACTTCCATCCACCCCTCCAGGAGGGGGTTCAGGTTAATCGGCTGGAGCGACTACCGGATGGGGTCTTCCATCTATCGACCAGTGCGGGCAACTACAGGGCCAATCAGGTGGTGGTAGCCACCGGTGGTTACCACAGACCTAAAATTCCCAGCTTTGCTGCCCGCCTGCCCCAGGCTATCTGCCAAATCCATTCATCCCAGTATAAAAATCCCGAGAGTTTGCCCGCCGGTGCTGTCTTGGTGGTGGGCACCGGTCAATCGGGTTGTCAAATTGCTGAGGACCTCCACCTAGCTGGGCGTGAAGTTCATCTTTGTGTCGGTGGTGCTCCCCGATCGCCCCGCCGCTATCGGGGTCGAGATGTGGTGGACTGGTTAGATCAGATGGGGTATTACGACATCCCGATTGATCAACATCCCCAGCAGGAGACCATTCGCCACCGGACTAATCACTATGTCACCGGACGCGATGGGGGGCGGGAGATCGATCTGCGCCGTCTTGCCCTGGAGGGCATGGAGCTCTATGGCCGCCTAGTAGATGTACAGGGCAATCAGCTCAGTTTTGATGGCAAGTTAGCGGTTAATCTTGACCAGGCCGATGCGGTGGCGGAGAGTATCAAGGCGACGATTGATCGCTACATTTGCGATCGCCAGATTGACGCCCCCGTCGAGCCCCCCTACCAGCCCCTTTGGCATCCCCCCCAGGAACGGCTCAGCCTCGATTACCAGAGGGCCAACATTCAAACGGTGATCTGGTCCATAGGTTACACCACGGACTTCAGGTGGATAGACATTCCGGTGTTTGATGGTCAGGGCTACCCTGGTCACGATCGCGGCGTTACACCGGTGCCCGGGTTATACTTCCTGGGGTTACCCTGGCTTTATACCTGGGGGTCAGGGCGGTTCTCAGGAATTGCCCGGGATGCCAAGTACATCGCCGATCGAATTCTACTGGCCGAACGACAAGCTCGGTTTTCCAGCTCCTTACTGGAGCGGTCTCCCCTCCTGGAACTGATCAATGACATGGCCCTGGGATCCTAAATCCAGCCCTGCCGGGTAGCCTGGTAAACCCCCTGGTAACGGTTACGAGCCTTAAGTTTCACCAAACTGTTATGGATGTGGAACTTCACGGTGCTCTCAGTAATAAAGAGCCTCTGGGCAATGTCTCGATCGCGCTTGCCCGCCGCTAAAAGCTGAAGAATTTCCCGCTCACGGTGAGAAAGAGGCACCGAGGCTTGATCTGGCGGGGTGGACCTGGGGCGGTAGGGAAGTTCCAGGACAAACTGGTGGGCCTCATCCCCTGGCACTGATGTAGTCTCTAATTGCCCTCCCTGGTGGCGAACCCAGCCGATCATCTCCGCCAGGGTAGGGCGTTGAGGATCCCCCCGTTGGTGGCCGACCCCCTCCCCAGGGACCGGGCAGGGATTAGCAATGGCTTCCAGGACCAGGGCTTCAGGGCCATAGCTTAGGCGACAGTAGCTACAGTTCAGTTGCTGAAGCACCTCGCTCAGGCTCAGCACCAGATAGCTGATGGATAGGGGTAAGCTGGGTTCAGTGCCGATCAGCATGAATTGGGCCTGGGGCAGGAGGCTAGCGACTTGATCCGACAGGGGCGGTCTCCGGTTCACCAGGCTGGGCCGCCGACAATGGGCGGCATCTAGCGCCACCGTCAAGGTGATACACAACACCTGCAGCACCTCCAAAAATTCCGGCGCAAAGGGGGACTGGCTAAAGGTTGCTAACACCCCAAGAACCCGGCTGTCGGTCATCAAGGGATAACCAGCGAAGCCCTGAATGCGATTCTCTAAGGCCCACTGGCGATCCTTGACCCAGGGTTCCTCCGGTAGACGGTTGCTGAGAAAGGGAATGCGGTTCTGGGCGATTTTACCCACCTTATAGGCCCCCATGGGGACTTGGGCAAAGGAGCCATCCAGGTGGGTGTACAAGCCAGAGGAGGCCACCAGCCTTAAAAAGGTCTGATCTGGCTCGAGTAGCCAGATCCGGGCCAAGCTGCAATGAAACTTTTGCACCAGGGCATCGGTCACCAGGGTAGAGATCGCCCCAGGTTCTAAATCTCCCCTCAGGCTCTGGGTGATCTCCCGGACCCGCTGCAGATCGTGCAGCAGTCGAGCTGCATCCAATAACTGATGAACCTGGGACACCACCACCATAGACCCCTGAAATAACTGGCAGATGATCCAGTCAGGTCTATTTGATCCATGGTTCAGGTTCTAAGTTTGTATTCAAACCCTCAAAAATTCAATTTTCATACCCTGGGGCGGACCCACAGCTGGCGCAAAACCGCCCAGGGGGAACAATCCCAGTGATCGATGTGGGCGATGATTTTCCCCGCTGGATCAAGCTGTAGCTGACTGTGGCCGGAAATGGCCATGGCCGGTTGCCAGGGCAAGGGGGCTACCCAACTCAGGGTCCAGCGGGTGTGAATTTCCTGGGGACTGGCGTACTCAATCTGGTGGAGGTCCAGATGGATCGATCTAAACCAATGGGCCATGAAGGCAATCATGGCCTGGTACCGCTCTACCCCGCGAAACGCCTTCAGGGGGTCTTTGAAGTACACCGCCTCGGCGTAGAGATGGTAGCTCTGATCGGCGGGAAACCGTTGGTAATCGAGGCGCAGTTGGTCCAAGAGATCCATAGAAAAAGTGCCAGCGATGGACTATAGCGACCCATTTAAACCCACCAGCTTGGCACTAAGGTCCCACAGTTTGCGGGCCTTAGCGTCATCCTGGGCTTCGTTGGAGACCTCCTGGGCAAAGGAGCGACGCCCTGGCTTTTGGCGGTTACCCCAGCTCCAGTAGATGCCAGACTCCCGCAGATCGGGGTCAGCCACCACGGCGGCCACCCGTTCCCCCGCCAACGGCTGGGTGACGTAGCCCCCGGTGATGTTCTTTTGAAACCAGGGGAAGATGGTCTGGAAGGCCTTAAAGTGGTGACGGAAGAGGGGGGTGTCCGCCACGCAGCCCGGATAGAGGGAGCTAAAGGTAATGCCGGTTTGGTCGTGGTAGCGGCGGTGCAGTTCCCGCATGGTGAGGACGTTGCACAGCTTACTATCCTTATAGGCCTTGCCGGACTTGAAAGCCTTACCATTGATCATGGCGACGGGGGCCTTGAACCCCGCCTCAAACCCCTCCAGGTTGCCCAGATCCGGCGGGGCCGGAATGGGAATCTTACCCCCCAGTTCCTTGGGGTTAGCGGTGACGGTGCCGAGGATGATCAGACGCCGATCCTGGGCGGGGGATGCCTTCAGATCCTCTAACAACAGGTTACAGAGCAGAAAGTGACCCAGGTGGTTGGTAGCGACGCTGATTTCGTAGCCATCCTCGCTGTAGATGGGGGCTTTCTCCAGGGGGTAATAAACGGCGGCGTTGCACACCAGGGACTGCAGCGATCGCCCGCTGGCCCGAAACTCCTTAACAAACTGGCGAACACTGGCCAGGGAGGCCAGATCCAGATGGATCAGGCTATAGCTACCGGCGGGCATACCGATGGCCAGGGCCGCTTGCTGGGCCTTCTCCAGATTGCGACAGGCCATCACGACATGCCAACCCCGATCGGTCAGGGCCTTGGCGGCGTTTAAACCGACCCCAGAGGAGGCACCGGTAATGATGACGGTGGGTTGCTGTTCCATACGCGTTAGCCGTTATTCAACAATGAACCGATAGACGCCCATAGTTGCTTGGGCGGGGGGTTAAAACCCTGGGGTTAGACTGCTACCAGCCCCCAATGGCATGTTACAACCCTTCGAGGGTTTTACTCTATACCCTCAGGCCCACCAAAATCCAGCATCAGTACCGGCACAGAGTCTAGGTGACTCCGCCCCTTTATCGTAGCTACGGCTATAATCTTTGCATGCCTTGGTCGCCATGGCGGTTGGGAGGGCCTATGACCACTACAGCGGGTTCCCTTGCCCCGATTGAGGGTAGTTCACCCCTATGGCTAGATGTGGGTAATGTGCGGCTGCAGGTTACGCCAGAGCACTTCGATCAACTTTGCCGCGACAATCCTGATCTACGGCTTGAACTGACTCGGGACGGAGACTTGCGGGTTATGGCGCCAACCGGGGGCGAAAGTGGCCGACGAAACCTCAATCTGGCGGTTGAGGTGGGCCTTTGGAATCGTCAAACCAACCTGGGGGAGGCCTTTGATTCCTCCACTGGTTATGACTTTACGGCCCTTGGCGGTGGCAAGCTGTCTCCCGATATCTCCTGGATCGAGAAGTCCCGGCTGGTGGGCGTGGATATGGTCGGGTTTATCCCAGTGGTGCCGGACTTTGTGGTAGAACTGCGTTCGGCCACCGATAACCTGCAACTGTTGCGGGACAAAATGGCCGACTATCGTCGGTTAGGGGTACGGCTGGGGTTACTGGTTAATCCCCAGAACCAATCCGTTGAAATCTATCGCCCTGGGCAGGCGGTGGTGGTGGTGGAATCCCCCAGACAGATCGATTGTGGGGAGGTGATGCCGGGGTTTGTGCTGAGGATGGATTCGATCTGGTAAGGGGGTATCTATGGACGGATATCTTACCGGGGGGCTTTTTCGCTATAGTGGGGGCTGACAACGGCGACGGGTGAAAAAGTCATGGCACGGTTAGCCCTATTGAGCGTATCCGACAAAACCGGGCTAGTGGATCTGGCCCAGGCCCTGGTCCACCGGTTTGGCTTTGACATCCTCAGTAGTGGGGGCACCGCCCGTACCCTGAGGGAGGCGGGTCTTCCGGTTACTAAGGTATCAGACTACACCGGTGCTCCAGAGATTTTGGGGGGACGGGTCAAAACCCTCCATCCCCGTATCCATGGGGGCATTCTAGCCCGGCCTGATTTCCCCTCCGATCAGGCCGACTTGGCGGAAAACCAACTGCTTCCGGTGGAGCTGGTGGTGGTCAATCTCTATCCCTTTGAGCAGACCATTGCCCGGGCGGAGGTTACCCAGGCTGAGGCGATCGAGCAGATTGATATTGGCGGCCCTACCCTGGTGCGGGCGGCGGCCAAAAACCATGCCTACGTGACCGTCCTCTGCCAACCCAGCCAGTATGGACCCTACCTGGAGGCCCTGGCCACCCATCAAGGGGAGGTGCCCCTGGAGTTTCGCCAGAGCTGTGCCCAGGCGGCCTTCTGGCACACGGCGGCCTACGACCAAGCGATCGTCATCTACCTGAGTCAGTCCTTCCACCCCGCCCAGCCCATGGCGCCCCAATGGGGGCTGATGGGTCAGCGCCAGGCTAGTCTGCGCTATGGCGAAAATCCACACCAGGCCGCCGCCTGGTACGCCAGTGGCGCCAGCCCGTCAGGGTGGGCCGCCGCCACCCAGGTGCAGGGTAAGGAGTTGAGCTATAACAACCTGGTGGATCTGGAGGCGGCTCGCCGCTTAATCAGCGAGTTTCCCGTCGATCAACCGGCGGCGGCGGTGTTGAAGCACACCAATCCCTGCGGAGTGGCCCTGGGGGATACCCTAGCCCTGGCCTACCGGCGGGCCTACGACGCCGATCCGGTCTCTGCCTTTGGGGGCATTGTTGCCCTCAACCAAGCCATTGACCTGGAGACAGCCCACCAACTCACCGGTACCTTTTTAGAATGTATTGTTGCCCCGGCTTGTCAGCCCGAGGCCCAGGAGGTTCTGGCGAGCAAGCCCAATCTACGCTTACTGCTCCTCGAGGACTTAGCCTCGGGGCCGGCCCAGGAGGTCAGGGCGATCGCCGGTGGGTTTCTGCTACAAGCCCCCGATGGCCATGGCGACGACCCCGCCACCTGGCAACGGGTTACCCAGGCCCAACCCAGTGACGATGACCTGGCGGAGCTACGGTTTGCCTGGCGGGTGGTGAAGCATGTTAAGTCTAACGCCATCGTGGTCACCAACCAGCAGCAAACCCTGGGGATTGGCGCCGGTCAGATGAACCGGGTGGGGTCAGTCACCATCGCCCTCAACCAGGCTGGAGACCGCAGCCAGGGGGCGGTGCTGGCCAGCGATGGCTTTTTCCCCTTTGAGGACTCGGTGCGGGCGGCGGCGGCGGCGGGTATTCGGGCGATCATTCAACCCGGGGGCAGTCGGCGCGATCAAGAGTCGATTCAGGCGGCTGATCAGCTGGGTCTGATCATGGTGCTGACGGGGGTCCGCCACTTCCTCCACTGAGGGCAGGAAACCCCATTGACTGCTGGAAACTGCTGGAAAGGTCTACGGCTCCGGCCCTCATCCCCCAGCCCCTGCTTACCAGAACCAGACTTCACACAAAAGTCCGATCACCCCCTCGCAGCCGGGCGCTTAACGTGAGCCAGGTTTAGTCGCGACCGCAGGAATCTCAGGGGTTGGTAGGCGATCGCGATCGGTAAGAATCTCGTAACCAGTCTCACTGACCAGGACCGTGTGTTCAAACTGGGCCGATAGGGAGCGATCGACGGTCACCACGGTCCACTGGTCCTTGAGGGTGCGGGTTTGCTTAGAACCAGCATTGAGAATCGGCTCGATCGCCAGGGTCATGCCCGGGCGCAGGGTAATATTGGGCAACTCCCGGGTACGGACGTTAAATACCGAGGGGGCCTCGTGCAGATTGCGCCCTACCCCATGGCCCGTAAACCCCTCCACCACGCTAAACCCAGCGCTAACCACGCTATCTTCGATGGCGCCAGCAATATCCAACAGGGTATTGCCGGGCTTCACCTGATCGATGCCGGCGTAGAGAGCTGCCTCAGCGGCGGCCATCAGCCGTTGGGCCTTAGGGGAAACCTCGCCGATGGCCAGGGTAATGCAGGAATCGCCATGGAAGCCCTGGTAATAGGCGCCGGTATCCACCTTAAGCAGGTCCCCCCGGCGTAGCACCTGACGTTTGCTGGGAATACCGTGGACCACCTGATCATTCACACAGGCACAGATGGAGGCGGGGAACCCATGATAGCCCTTAAAGCTGGGGGTTGCCCCCAATCCCCGAATACGTTGCTCAGCGTAGGCATCCAGGTCAGCGGTGGATAGGCCGGGCTCTACCATGGCTTCAATTTCCTTCAGCACCGTGGCCACAATGGTGGCGGCCTGGCGCATAATCTCCACCTCCTCAGCGGTTTTCAGCTCTACCCCCTGGGCCCGACGGCGCCGGGAGGGTAGGGTGGTGCGATCGCGGCCACCAGACATCCAATTAGATAAGAAATTCATAGGTAAGGGGTGATCAGGGAGGGCAACCAGGGGCCTGAACAGTTATTTCCAGTGTAATCCCTCACCTCGGTGTAGTCATCCGGTGTCACTCCAGTTCCTACCCCGGGCTACTAGCCCCTACCCCAATAAAATGTCCCGCCTTGGGCTCTGATCCCCCCGATCTAGAGGAGGTAATGCTAGCTCAAAGGCCAGGCCAAAGGTCTCAAGTAGGTTGCAGGTTTGGTGATCGGTGAGGTTGGTGTCACTCAGTTCCAGGTTATAAAAATGCACCTGAGCATGGCGAAAATAGGGACCGGCATGCCAGGTGCCCCGGGCCAGCTTGATAAAACAGTCACCCGGCACGTAAAACCCCTGAATAGCCGTCGGGTCTGGTTGGTGGGCGGGCCCCGGGGGTGCCACTGCTAAGCCCCAGCCCTTGCCTTCCAAAGATCCTAGGCATTGGGTGCAGCGCTGGTGCCGGGTGATCTGTTCAAAGCGACTACCCCGGTGTGGCAGGGTCATCAAGTAAAGCCGAGGAATGCCCTGATCCAATTCCAACTGGGCATCCTTGGGTCCGAAGGGAATGTCATCGAGGCCAGGAAAAATCACCTGGCCGAAGGGAGCGAAGGCCTGCTGGCTCAGGGGCTGGGCCCGTAAGGATCGGACTGCCGGGGGATGGCACATGGCTCTGGCATAGGGCTTGCGGTTCACCGCCTCCAGTTTAGCGGTATGGTTCCAGTCCTGCGGGGCATGAATTTGGCGACCGTTCAAGGGGGGCAGAAATCAGTAACCAGGAGCCAGAAGCAGTAGGCAGACTGACACCAGAATCTACTAGCCCCAGAGATTGGTGGGAGGTGAGCCAAAACCTGCCCAGGGGGTTCCGTCGGCGGCTATGCTGAAAACAGTTAGCCCTTGCCGTAGCTCCATGGTTAGTCCCCCCACCCGCCGCCCCCCCACCCTGGCCGCTGTCCTTCGTCTGCTACGTTGGGACAAACCCAGTGGTCGGTTAATCCTGATGGTGCCAGCGTTGTGGTCATTATTTTTGGCCGCCGTCGGGCGGCCCCCCTGGCCCCTGGTGGGAGTGATTATCTTGGGCAGTCTGGCCACCAGCGCGGCCGGCTGTGTGGTCAATGACCTCTGGGATCGTAATATCGACCCCCACGTCCAACGTACCCGCCAACGCCCCCTGGCTAACCGAGATTTGTCCGTGCGGGTGGGCATAGGAATACTGGCAATCGCCCTGCTTTGCGCCTTCGGCCTGGCCCGCTACCTAAACCCCCTGAGCTTCTGGCTGTGCGTCCTGGCGGTACCGGTAATTTTGCTCTATCCCGTAGCCAAGCGGGTATTCCCGGTACCCCAGTTAGTCCTATCCCTGGCCTGGGGCTTTGCCGTGTTAATTCCCTGGGCGGCGGTCACCGGTCGCCTGGATCTGCCCGCCTGGATTCTCTGGCTAGCGGTCGTGCTGTGGACCTTGGGGTTTGATACGGTCTACGCCATGCCCGATCGCAGCGATGATCGGCGCCTGGGGGTACACTCCGCCGCCCTCTTTTTCGCTGACTCCACCCCCCAGGTGGTGGGCTTTTGCTTTCTTGGCACCTGGCTACTGCTAATCTGGTTGGGGCTGCTGCAACTGCTGGCCTGGCCCTACTGGATCGGTCTTGCCCTGGCCCTACTGGTTTGGTCTCGTCAATTTTACCAATTAGGACGTTCTACAGTGCCCCCTTTGGTTTATGGCCAGATCTTCCGCCAAAACGTGCAGCTCGGGTTTATCCTGCTAGCAGGTATGATCCTTGGTAGCCTCCTATAATCCATGAATACTTCCCCCTCTGCCGTTCCCTACCAGCCCCTCTCCGTGGAGGAATTGGTGCAATGGTTAGCGGATCCTAACTCTGGGCTACAGCTCGTTGACGTGCGGGAACCCACGGAGCTGGCCCTGGCCCAACTGCCAGAGTTTCTGAATCTGCCCCTGAGCCAGTTTAACCAGTGGTCCGATAATATTCATCAGCATTTAGCAGCAGATCGGCCCACGGTGGTGATGTGTCACCACGGTGTGCGCTCCGCCCAGATGTGCCACTGGCTCTCCCAGCAGGGGTTTAGCCAACTCTATAATTTGACCGGCGGGATTGATGCCTACTCCGGGGTTGACCCCACCATTCCCCGCTACTAAGGCTAGTCCAATTGGAACTATAAAACCAGAGGGTGACCTCGCTGGGTAAAGCGTACTGTTGCTAAGCCCCAATCGGGCTGGTTGATCAGGGTTTCTTTAAGACTACCCAAAAGGGCTTTCTGCTCACACAGGGAGAGGGACTGTAACCGCCGGGGGGAATCCCTAGCAACCCGCAGGTCAATGGTAACCGCATCGCCTTCCACCCCTACCCGGTAGCCGGATAGCTCCAGGTTGACAATAGCCTGTTCCGCCAAAATCAACCCCACCGTGGTGGTCAGACCATCCTGACGGGGCACCTGGATAGTTTCTGTTTGGAAGCGATCGCACTGCTGGTCCAGGCGATACAGGGTAACCGTGAGGGGGTCGGGGGGTACGATCAAACGGCGGGCCCTGGCTTGAATCAATCGCTGACCGGTTTGCACCGACCAATCCAGGTTAGCCATGGACACCAGGGCAGGAGGTGGAGTTTCCCTAGCCTGGGGAGCAGCAGTACAGCTGGGTAGCAGAATAACTGCTGCCACCAGAGCCAATCGCCACATCAACACCTCCCCCCATAGTTGTCTGGGGTGTGGCTAAGGGTGGGCAGAGTCAGGGCTAAAGGCAACGTTTGTGACCTAAATGAGCCTAAGCAATTTTAGCTTAGCCCTTTAGAACTGGTGGGATGGTGAGGGAAATGGTCGGTGGGTGGTGATCAGGGTCCCAGACTGATTAATTTATTTAATCCGTCGAGTCCGCCGCAACACTTCCGCCAAGGTGAGGTTGGGCTGGGGCACCCCGTCAAACACCGTACCCACCTGCCCCTTGTGGAAATTCACCAGGGCAATATTGTAGGCTTCCTCACTGAGGGGAATATAACCGACGGTGTTAACCACCTGGGGAGCTTGTTCTAGATAGAATTCAACAAATTCTCGCAGGGCAGGGTTGCGCTGGGCAGAGGTATAATTCACGTAAATAAATAGGGGTCTTGCCAGGGGTTGGTAGGTGGCTTTTACCACATTTTCGGGCGTAGGGGCAACCGGGCCCCGCCCGCTATCCACGGCCAGGGGTTTCACGGACCCTGGATTGGCCTCGACGTAGGCCAGGCCAAAGTAACCCAGGGCGCCAGGAGTTTGGGCTACACCGCCACCATACCGCTTCACCGTCATAGATTTTCCTCCGCCCTTAATTGAACAGCTGTCGGATAAAATGATCGCCAGATTGGTATTTACAGCTAGAGTCAAGTGGAATGGGTCCCAAACCTCAGCAGGTCTACCCAACCTTCACCCCGAAAGGCCAACCCTACCCCCAGCAGCTTGGCCAAAGGCATAATTTCACCTATCTATCATTTCAAATAATGTTGATAGGTTAGTTATCCGCAGGTTAAGAGTTGGGTTGTAGCAGAGCGGACTGGAAAGACCGGCATGGCTACTTAGTCAAATTGTGGGATTGAGAAGGGTGCTACCGTCGTAGGGATAAGTCGTAGCGATAAATTTAGGAGGTTTAGGTCTGATCGATGATCATTGCCGTTGCCAGCTTTAAAGGAGGCGTGGGTAAAACCACCACCGCCATCCACCTGGCAGCGTTTTTACAGGGGCATGCCCCCACCCTTTTGATCGATGCTGACCCCAACCGATCGGCGCTGCTCTGGGCCAGTCGGGGTAACCTACCCTTCCCGGTGGTGGATGAATGGGGAGCGGAGAGCCACGGCGATCGCACCACCCACGTGGTGATTGATACCCCCGCCCGCCCTGACCAGGAGGATTTAGCCCTACTGGTGAGCAGTTGTGATCTGCTGGTGCTACCCACCACTCCCGATGTTCTGTCCTTAGATGCCCTGGCCCTGATGGTAGATTACCTGACCGAGATGCAGTGGCCGCACTACAAAATTCTATTGACCGTCATCCCCCCACCCCCCAGCCAAGCGGGGCAGGAGGTCCGGGCCATGTTCCAACATATTCCCCTACCCCTATTCACCGGTGGCATTCGGCGCTATGCCACCTACCAGAAAGCCGCCCAGTTGGGCAGGATAGTCTATGAAGTCAAGGATCCAAAGGCGGAGATGGCCTGGAATGACTACGTTGCAGTAGGGCAGGAACTACTGCATCAGTAAGCAATGCCCAGTAAGATAATAGCCAGTCGAAGGCGAGCCAGACCACCTGGGGGTTTACCATGAATGGGGCGTGAAGCTATGCATCAACCCATGTCATGGCGATGGGAAGCACATTGGAGATGTAGTTCGAGATGAAATTGCAACGCAGTACCCTGGTTCTAGTAGGTCTAGCCCTGCTGCTGGGAGCGGGGGTGATCCTGTCTGAGTCCCAGTGGTTCAAGTCCCTGAAATCTAAAACCAACCCGGCGGTTGAGGATACCCAGTCTGCCATTCTCAACTTTTCTGAAGCTGAGGTGAAGGCCATCACCCTGGAACGGGGGGAGGAAACCCTTAGCCTGGAGCGCCAAACCGATGATACCTGGCGCCTCACCCAGCCCATCCAAGGCCCGGCGGAGGCGGGGGCCGTAGCCTTTTTACTCAGTCGCCTAAACACCGATCAACCCCTACAAACGGTGACCATGCAGCCGAATCAAATCTCCGAGTTTGGCTTTACCCAACCCAGGGGCACCGTCACCCTAACCCTTAAGGATGACCATCGCCATACCCTGATTCTAGGGGGGCCAGACTTCAGTGGCAGCGCCTACTATGCCGTTGCCGATCCCCCCAGTTGGCCCCCCCAGGCCGGTGGTGAACCCTACCGGGTGCTGGTGGTAAACAGCGATGTGGCCAACGCCATTGGCCGCCCCCTGGGGGAGTGGCAAACCCCGCCAGAGGCTTCCAGTACTGAGGCTCCTGAGCAACCGGTAGGGGGGCTGGGGGAAAACTCCCCTAGCCCTGATCAGCCCTCCCCGTCCCCGCCGGGGCCGGCCCAGTCTGATAATTCGGAAAGCTTACCAGCCTCGAAGACCCCGGCCCCATCCCAGGGGGAATAGGACCGGGGCCGGGTTAAGACCCGTGGAGTCAGGCGGTCACCCGCACCTGCTGGAGTTGGGCCCGCAGGGCCTCTCCCTCCATGACTTCGGTTTGCAGCAGTTGCTGGGCCAGGGTCTCCAGCAGGGGGCGGTTTTCCTGGAGAATGGCCAGGGCCCGTTGATGGCCCTCCTCCACCAGTTCCTTGACTTCGGCATCAATCGCCCGGGCGGTCTCGTCACTCACCGGCCGCCGGGCATTGGGCATACCATTGTCGAGGAAGGCGTTGCGTTGGCCGCGATCGTAGGCCAGGGGCCCCAGCACCTTACTCATGCCGTAGGTGGTGACCATCTGCTCCGCCAGGTCCGTAGCCCGCTGCAGGTCATTGGAGGCGCCGGTGGTGATGCGGCCAAAGATCAGCTCCTCCGCCGATCGCCCCCCCAGCAGGGTGGCAATTTGCCCCTTCAACTCCGCCTCATCCCGCAGAAACCGATCCTCCGTGGGCAGTTGCAGGGTATAACCGAGGGCGGCCATGCCCCGGGGGACAATGGAAATTTTCTCAATCTGGTCAGAGCCGGGCATCACCGCCCCCACCAGGGCATGGCCCACCTCGTGGTAGGCGACAATTTCCTTTTCCTTATCGTTGAGCACCCGACTCTTCTTCTCCAGACCGGCCACCACCCGTTCGATCGCTTCGCCGAAGTCCTGCTGTTCCACCTGGGTACTATGGCGACGGGCAGCCAGTAAAGCCGCTTCGTTCACCAGGTTAGCCAGGTCAGCCCCCGCAAACCCCGGCGTGCGGGTGGCGATCTGCTTCAGGTCCACCGAGTCCGCCAGTTTCACCTCGCGGGCGTGGATCTGGAGAATGGCTTCCCGCCCCTTGAGATCGGGTCGATCCACCAGCACCTGGCGATCAAACCGACCAGGACGGAGCAGGGCGGGATCCAGGGTTTCTGGCCGGTTGGTGGCGGCCAGCACGATTACGGTGGTGGCACCGGCATCAAAGCCATCCATCTCCGTCAGCAATTGGTTCAGGGTTTGCTCCCGTTCATCGTTACCGCCGTAGAAGCCAGAGGAGGCCCGGGACTTGCCGATGGCATCCAGTTCATCGATGAAGATGATACAGGGGGCCTGTTTCTTAGCCTGATCAAACAGATCCCGCACCCGGGAGGAGCCCACCCCCACAAACAGTTCCACAAACTCCGATCCGGAAATACTGAAGAAGGGTACCCCCGCTTCGCCGGCAACCGCCTTGGCCATCAGGGTTTTACCCGTCCCGGGGGGGCCCACCAGCAACACCCCCTTGGGGATTTTGGCCCCCAGATCGGTAAAACGCTTGGGGGTCTTGAGAAAGTCCACAATCTCCACCAATTCCGCCTTAGCTTCCTCAACGCCGGCCACATCATCGAAGGTGATTTTGCCGGTTTCCCCTTCGACGTAAACCTTGGCCTTACTTTTACCGATGGAAAGAGCCCCCTGGGGTCCGCCATTGCGGGCCAGGAAGAAGCGCCAGACACCAATGAAAATCAGCGGTGGGATCACCCAGCTCAGCAGGCTGCCAAACCACTGCCCCTTGGGGGGGGGCACCGCCGCAAACTCTACCCCATTATCCTCCAGGCGCTGGGGCAGTTGCAGATCAAAGATCGGGGTGGTGGTATAAACCTCCCCGGGTTGACCGGCCTCGTCCTTCACCTGGTAGCGAATCTCGTTCTGGCCCACGGAGACCCGCAGGACTTCCTGCTCCTCCACCCGGTGAATAAACATGCTGTAGGGTTCCTTGGCCAGCTGGGAGCCAAACAGGCTGGAAAAAACAATATTAATCAGGAGGAGGCCACTGGCAACCAATAGCACCAGGTTAGCCAGGAGGCGCGATCGCGATGGTTTTGGGTCTTTATTAACAGGCATAGTCACACCGGCAAAACAACAGTCATTCTAGGTATGGCAACCTGTCCATGGGCGCTCCGAGCCCCGATCAAGGGGTTGCCTATACAGCTTCAGTCCCTACCCGGAAAGCCGGTTGGAGCCCAAGCCTAGTCTGGCTAGCAGACCAGGGCATGCTGGCCATCGGTAGGGAGAGACGGGCTATTCTACATCTACGTCTACGGTAGTAGTGGCATCCAGGGGGTCAGTCCTGAAATTCTGGCGACGACGGTTACGCCCCGCCAGCAACATCTGGGAGAGGGAGGCCACCAGGATAGAGGCCACAATGCCATCATCGATCCACCCCAGAATGGGGATCACATCCGGAGCAAGGTCGATGGGGCTGAGCAGATACAGCAGGGTCACCCCCACCAGAACCCAACGATATTGGGGGTGCTCCAGGGTATTCTGATACCACTTATAGAACGATTGAACCAGTTTATCCATGGCAGGGCCTTAAATCCGTTGTTTCTATGGTGCCATGGGTCAGTTGGGAGCTCCTGGCGAAATAGCCGTCCTTTTAGGGAGAAAGCACCATACCTGGTACTAGGGCGCCATACGCTTTTGCAAAGAGGCGGCTCGTCGTTTTGCTGTCGGGTTGGTAGGCTCCAGGGCTAGGGCACTTTCGTAGGTTTCCATGGCCTGCTTCATCAGCTGTTTTCGCTCATAGCTGTGGCCGAGGTTATTGAGGGCCGTCACATAATCGGGGGCAATCTTTAGCGCTTCCCGATAGTTACGGATTGCCAAATCGTATTGCTCCTGGGCAAAATAGGCATAACCGAGGGCATTGTGCACCAGGGCAGCATTTTCCAGCTCCTCGCCATCCACCTGTTTGAGGGCCTGCTGCAGATAGAGGGCCGCCTGGGTGTAAAGCTTTTTGTCCAACAACAGGCTACCTAGCTCGTAGTATTCCTGGGCCGTCCCCTTATCTTTAGTTAACTTAGCCTGCAAACGAGACAGAGTGCCCTCAATGCGGCGGGTCTTGAGCACCTGGCGAATGACGAAGAAAGCGGCCACTCCCAGGAGAGTCAGTAGCACCGCCAGGTAAATGAGAAGTAGATTGCTGTTCTCCATGGGCCAGAGTACCTAAGTATCTGAGGATTCTAAAAGTATTTTTACACGAGGATCGTTGGGTGGCCGGTCGGGATCGATCAGGGCAACCCCCAAAATTGGATGCGCTGGGCTAGCCAGCCATTAGCATACCAATCCTCGAGGGCCTGGTTCACCAGGGTGTGGAGGGAACTAAATTGCTGACCCTTGGGTAGGGCGATCGCCAGGGGTTCCACCGATAGCTGGTCCGGTAGCAGCTGATAGCCCTGGTGCTGCTGTTGCCACCCCACTAAAACACTCCGGTCCGCCGCTAGGGCATCAATCTGGCCCGTAGTCAGGGCGGTAAACCCCTGTTGGTAGGTGGCTAGGGGTAGCAGATTAGCCTCCGGTAAATGATAACGAATGGCCGCTAGAGTGCTTGAGCCCTCCAAGACCCCCAGGCTACCACCCTGCAATTCAGAGGCCCGCCGCCATGCTGGCCTAGAGACTAACAAACCCGCTCCATCCAGGTAATAGGGTAGGCTGAAATGTACTAAGCGGCTACGACTGGCCGTTACCGTAAGCCCCGCAATCAGTAGATCCACCTGGTCTGCCAATAGGGCGGGGAGCCGCTCTTGATTGGTAACTGGTTTTAGCACCACCGCCTCAGGGGTATTAAAAATTGTCTGGGCTAGTTGGTGGGCCAGGTCAATTTCTAAGCCAACCAATTCCCCCTGGGGATTGCGAAAACTCAGCGGTCGCCAGTGCTCACGCACCCCCACCACCACATGGCCACGGGCCTTAATGGTTTCGAGGTCAGCCGCAAAAATTGGGGGCACAGTGGCCTGCACCCCCCACACCATACCCAATGTCACCATAGCCCAGGTCACCGTTAGGGCCTGGCCATTGTCAGGCAGCACTAGAGCTTAGCGGCCACCTCGACCACCTTGGTAAAGCCGTCAGGATCAAGCAAGGCCATCTGGGCCAGCATCTTACGGTTTAGCTCGATATCCGCCCTCTTGAGCTGCCCTATCAATTGACTATAGCTGACCCCATGAAGCCGGGCCGCTGCGTTGATGCGGGTAATCCACAGGCGGCGAAAGTCTCGCTTGCGGTTGCGGCGATCACGATAGGCATAGCGCAGGGCCTTCATCACCTGTTGGTTGGCGGTGCGAAATAGTTTGGAGTGGGAGCCCCTGAACCCCTTTGCCAACTTGAGAATTTTGTTGCGGCGCTTGCGAGCTACATTACCGCGCTTGACACGTGCCATGGTTCTTTACAATCCTTGGGAATAGACTAAAAACCTGAAGGGTTAAACCCAACTCCTAACCGAACAGAGTCGTCGCTAAATCGTCGAAACCCCAGTTCAACAGTACGTCACCTTAAAGGTAGGGCAGCATCAGCTCTACGCTGGGGGCATCTTCCTCGGACACCAGGGCCATCTTAGATAGACGAGACCGGCGATCGGCACCCTTGTGCTGTAGTAAGTGATTCTTAAAGGCTTTGCGGCGCATAATCTTGCCACTACCGCTGCGCTGGAAACGCTTGGCAGCTGCCTTGCGCGATTTGAGTTTGGGCATGGTTACAGGTTATTTCGACACAGCTTCTTATCGTAGCACGTTAGTCAGACAACTTTAGGTTGGAGAGAGTAATCCGTTTACCATTCAGACTATTTTCTTCCGAGTAGATCCCGGCATAAATCTACCTACTTAATATTGACTTGTATCTTGACTGAAGGGCGGTAGACCGTTCTTTGCTACTGAATTCTGGCCCCCTCTTAGAATGTCACTGAACTTACCCCAGTAGGTACTAGCCATCTTAATTGGCACCCCCGGACCTTGACATTTGACAGAGGTGATAAAATCCTTATGATTATTTGATTGACTGAAGTAGGTTAGCAGTGTAATGCCAGGGCTTTACGGTTCTAGGGTTTGACCAAGGTGCCGGCAAGTGGGCTCGGGTATGAAGTCGTTAATGACCTAATCTGTCATTTGGCTTACTGTCTGTTGAATACCGTGTCATTCATTTAATCCTGGTTAACGTTGTGAGGAGTAAAAACATGAGTTACGTCAAGCAGACTTTTTGGTTGGCAGGCATAGCCGCCGCTATCACCCTTGGTGGGAGTTTGCCAGCCCATGCAGATGGCTGTGATGTCAGGAAGACGGCAGATAGTCCCGACGGAATCAAAGTGGCTGAGGTCACCACCGATGCTACGGTTCAAACCAGAGTTGAAGAAACTGTTCAACCCTCCAGTTCACCCGTGGTTCCCACTGTCGAGAGCAGCGCTGTTCCGGTCAGTGAAGGAGTGGAAACTCCAGTGGCTACAGAAGCCAAGCTCTTGACTGAGCCGACCGCCGCCGTCAGCGAACCCTCTCCCCTTAGTGTCAACACCACTGATTTCCAAGCAATTCCCAGTACCGAATCATTTCAGGCTCCTACTTACAACGAAGGGGTGGACGTCGCCCAGGTGTCCCGGGGTAGCTATGGCAGCGTTTCCCCAGCCTACCTAGGTATTGGTGGTAACCTCGGTATTGGTGATGCCGATAGCGCTGTGGGTGACTTTGGCTTTGCTGTGGTCAGCAAGATCTCCCTCGGCCCCCGGTTCTCCGTGAGACCTAGTTTCTTGCTGTCGGAGCGGTTTAGCAACTTCACCGTACCCCTGACCTTCAACCTGAATACCATGCGGTTAGGAGGGTTTCGGTTCCAGCCCTATATCGGTGGTGGGGTTGATATTCCCTTTAATGGCAACACCGCCTTCCTGGTCAATGCCGGGGCTGATGTGCCGATTTCCCGTGACTTCACCCTCAATACCAACGCGAACTGGCGCGTCACCAGTGGCTTTGCCCTGGGTGTGACCTTTGGGTTAGGCTACAACTTCCCCTTTGTTTTTGAATAAAACCTGGCCTGGGTTAGCTACCCGGAGTCCAATGAAAGCCAAGGTGGGAAGGTTTAAACAGCCTTCCACCTTGGCTTTTTTACGGAGTTTCTCCAGATCTAACCCCAGGTTAACCATCAGTGCCCCCCTCATCGGTCTTAACCTTGATTTCCTGGAGGCGTTGCTGCAAATACTGGCCAGCGGTGATTTCAGGGTAGCGGCGATAACCACCAGTGCGATGGAGAAACTGAGGTTGGGGTGATAGGTCGACCTCAGGGCGAGGATGGACAAAAAAGGGTATGGATAGCCGGGAAAGGTCAGCCTGGTGAGGGTTAACGACTTGATGGGTGGTGCTTTGAATTAGCCCGTTGGTCAGGTTTTGCAGCATATCGCCAGTATCCACCACTAGTTGATCCGGGTTCACCTGAACTGGCACCCACTCCCCCGCCTGGCTAAGGATTTCCAGCCCTGGGACGGTGGCGCTACAGAGTAGGGTAATCAAATTAATGTCTTCATGGGGGGCCGCCCGTAGGCTACCGGGGGAGATTGTCTCCAATAGGGGGGGATAGTGGGCCAATCGCAGCACCGTGTTGCCCCCAGTGGCCATATCCACCAACCAATCGGCGGGTTGGCCTAGATAGAGGGCGCAGGCTTGCAATAATACTCGAGCACAAGCCTCTAGCTCTGCGTACAAGCGCCTCATGATGGGCTGGAAGTCAGGGATCTCCTGAGGCCAGGGCGCGTCAGTATAGCTTAGGCTGTAGGCATTGACATGCCAGAATTCCTTCAGATCCGGGACGGTGTAACCCTTGGCCTGTTCCTGGGCAAAGGCCGTGAACCCCCCTTTACCGGATGCTTGATACTGGGCTTTGATCGGTTCCGGGAGCTCGAAAAACTGAGTGGCCACCTGGTAGGCTTGCTGGAGTAGGGCGGAGCTAACGGGGCTCCGATCTAAAATAAAGAAACCCACGTTTTGCAGGGCTGTTCCTAAATGGGCGATCGCCCGATCCCGGGCCCCTCCCCCGACCCCTACTAAATCACTGTAGTTAACAATTGGAATGGTGGGTTGGGTCATCTTTAAAGGCCAAGTAGGACGTTCCCTCAAAACTCCACCTGGGGAGTCCTGAAGGATTTAAGAAGCTTGTAGCAAAAAGCGATGGTTTCGGGCCTGCACAGGTCGAGCATTCAGGGGAAAGAGAGCCTGAAAAGCGGCCACCTGGGCAGTAGAAACCTCTAGAGGAGACTGCAAAACCACCCATTGGACCGCCTCAGCACAGGGAGGAGTAGTGAGGGAGCCGAGGTAGCGAAAGCCAGCATGTTGCTCAGGTACCAGAGCCGCCAGGTTAATCGTGGCTGATGCCACGGTAATTTCTTCACTGGGCTGAGTGGGCATGGCGTCCCACACTGGTTTGAGAGTTGGGTTGGGGTCCCCTTGCACCATAAAAATCCCAAGTATGGCCAGCTCACCCCGATCGTTAGCATGCACCAGATGCAACTCCATCGGCAGCTGATTACCATCAACGGTGTGTTCACTCGGATGGTGGAAGTGAAATTGCTTGAGGGTAAAGGTCTGGTTGTTAAGGATAATAGTGCTGCCAGGATCAACGTTGACCTGAATGGTATGGCCATTGTTCATGATCCGCAGGGGAACGTTCTGGTAGTCGATGACGATAGCGCCTGGATTAGCCTTGACGGGTTGGCTCAGATCAATGGGAGACTGCTCTTCCCCTGAACTACAGACCTTAAATTCTGGGGAGAGTTCTCCCCAATGTTCTGGACCGGTTATACCACCGTAAGTCCAGTCGTAAGTTTCTGCCCGAGCCAACTCTGGCTGGAGAACAAGATGGCTCAAGCATAGGATCGTCAATAAACCAAGCAAAGTAAATGAAGGAAAAACCATTGGTGGGTTCATGACAAAGGTGCTGTGGGGAAGACAACCTGGCTCATCGACCAAAACGGGTAACAGCACCAGGCGAAACATTATCCTTACGCCATTGGCAACCGCCCTATCATTTAGGAAAGATTTCTAGCCAGTCCTTCTGCATACTGATAACATGCCAGCCCTGCTGTTGAGCAACCATAAGAGAGGCGTTGTCAGCTTCACCATAGGCAAACTCCCGGTCTGCGTCATCGTGGTTGAGCAGTAATTGTAGGGAGTTATAGGGGGAGCTATGGCAGTAGGTTAACATGGCAATATCGCCGCCGGAGCGGACGTTACCGCAAGCCAGCACCGGCGGTTTACCGATCGCCCGTTCAATCCCCACAGGCTTACCATCGCGATCATTAATAAGATCGATAACCGGCCGTCGCCAGATTTGTAACCGGCTATCAACCTGGCGATACTCCTTTTCCAGGCTGCTGCCGATCACCTGTTGGGCCGGAATTCCATAGACAGTCCAGGAAATTTGGCGCATCAGATCGACATCCCCAGCGGAACACAGCCAGGTTTCAAAGCCGTGGGCTTGCAGATAGTTCAACAACTCTAACTGGGGTTGGTAAACGAGTCGGCTATAGGCTAACCGATAATGGGGATGGACCTCGGTGGCGAAAAACCGATTAACCGCCTCACGAAACTCAGCCTGGGCCATGTTGCCAGTCACCCAGAGGGCAACACGCAGCAGGCTATCGGTAGCGGTCTGACGATAGCTCAGATCGGTCGGATCAAGTTCTAAAAGATCCGCCACCATAGGCTTACTGGCGAAGTCGGGATGATCGTCTATCTGGGTTCTGAGGTAGGCCAGGGTAAACATCGCCTGGACCAGGGGTTGTTCGCACCACAGAGTACCATCGTTATCAAAGGTGGCAATCCGGTCTACCGGGGGAATATAATGGGGCGACCCCAGGGTACAAACCCGTTGAACAAAGTTAAAAATAGCCTCTTTAAGCTCACCTGACCGCCAGGACGGCAGGGGATCGGTGGAGAGCTGGGAATCAGACCGGGCAGGCTTAGGTAGGGATAGAGAAAGCCCCAAGCCCCCGGCCATCCGAAGCAACTGAGATCGGCGAAGTTGCATTGAATCAGCAGGCGGACCTAATCCTGATGCACCAACCAAGCTGGAGCAACTTGAGAACCGTCCACAAAGGATTGCATATTATAATCAAAACCCTGTAGTGCCAAAGAACCTGCAGCAGGCTCGCTAATATATACCATATAGTTACTCATCAGGAAATAAACCCCAACCAAAGCGGCGGCGGAAGAAGCCACCAGAAAGCCGGCCAGCATGAGAGAAAACTCCTGAGCCTTAAGGGCTTGGTCCATCAAGCGTAAAGCCCAAGCCACTAGTGCTACTACGATAGCCAGGATGAGAAACAACATGGAACAGAAAATAGATGTTTATATCTAACTTCACGATGTTAAATATCGTAACAGTCTTTCATAAAGCTGACAGGGGTTCCACAGAAAGAATTTGGTTTTATAGCTGTACTCGATAACTCGTCTCCCGTTAGACGGGGCTGGTTAACCGCACCGGTACCTGATGTTGCTGAAGATAGTGTTTCACCTCAGTCACCGTTAAGTGGCCGTAGTGTAGCAGGGAAGCCAGCAATGCCGCCTCAGCCCTACCGGTGGTCAGCGCTTCGTGGATATGGCGGCAGTTGCCTGCCCCCCCGGAGGCAATTACCGGCACCGGTACCCGATCGGCAATCCGGCGGGTGAGTTCTAGATCGTAGCCCGCCTGGGTGCCATCGGCATCCATACTGGTGACCAATAGCTCCCCAGCCCCCCGTTCCACCATAGTTTCGGCCCAATTCACCGCATCTAAGCCGGTATTTTCTCGCCCGCCACGCACATAAACATCCCAGGCGGGGGAGCTAGACTCTGGACGGCGCCGGGCATCGATCGCCACCACAATACATTGGGAGCCAAAGCGATCGCTGGCTTCATTGATAAACTCGGGGCGCCTCACCGCAGCGGAATTAATGCTAACCTTATCGGCTCCGGCTCGTAACAATTGCTTAATGGTCTCTAAGGATTGAATCCCACCCCCCACAGTCAGCGGAATAAAGACCCGTTCCGCGGTTTGGTAGACCACCTCATAGATAATGTCCCGGTCTTCGTGGGTCGCCGTAATATCCAAAAACACCAACTCATCGGCACCGGCATCGTTGTAGGCCTGAGCCAGCTCCACCGGATCGCCGGCATCCTGCAGGTCAACAAAGTTGACCCCCTTGACTACCCGCCCTGCTTTAACATCTAAGCAAGGCAAAATCCGTTTCGCCAGCATCAGGCCCACCTCTCTACGCCATATCTTTGTACTATACCTGAATAGGTAGGGGGTTGTCCTACCTGCTGGGGCTCGACCAACCCCGGTCAGGAGAGATCGGGATCATTAAAGGTCAAGACGCTGATAAACTGAAACGTAATGTTGTTTGCAGATTGCAGTTGGAGCCCTTGTTCACCATGGCTTTAGAGATTGGGCAAAACGTCAAAATCATCCGTCTGAGAGATCGTGTACCGTCTGAAACCGCCAGTCGACTGGGTAAGGTGGGGCAGGTACGCGAGTTTAAAATGACCGATGGCAGTGGGGTGGGGGTTGTGGTTCAGTTTGATGACAAGTACGCCACCTGGTTTTTTGAAGACGAGTTGGGACCGGCCTAGTCAAATGCTCGGGCTGAATGGCATGACCCCATCACCACCAAGGCTATGGCTCAAATTCTGACCTTTTTAGGCAAGGGGGGCTGTGGCAGCAGTACCCTGGCCATTGCCACCGCAAAACAGCAAGCCAGGGATGGTCAGCGAGTCTTGCTGGCTATCCAGGATGTCACACCCGCTGCAGGGTTGTTACTAGGTCAGGCGTTGACCCCTGACCCCCAGTTAATTGAGCCTAACCTTTGGGCCGTGCAACTCCAATCTACGGTGCTGTTGGAGCGTAGCTGGGAGACGATCAAGGGGCTGGAATCCCAGTATCTACGGACTCCTTTCCTAAAGGATATCTATGGTCAGGAGCTAGGGGTATTACCGGGCATGGATGCCGCCCTGGCCCTGAATGCCCTCCGGGAATACGAGGGCAGCGGAATCTACGAGGTGATCGTCTACGATGGCATCGATCCTCTGGTCACCCTGCGCATGGCCGGGTTACCAGAGGTGTTGGACTGGTATGTGCGCCGATTTCGGGGCGTATTTCAGCAGTCGGACCTGGTGCGGGTGTTATCCCCCTTTATCCAGCCGATCTCGGCGGCGGTGTTGGCCACCGACTGGTCGGGAGATATCTGGGATAAACCCACCGGAGAGGTGCGATCGCTGCTGGAGCAGGGCCGCGATGCCGTTAGCGATCCCCACCGGATGTTAGCCTTTTTGGTCACCACCGCCAGCGCCGATGCCATTGCCACCGCTCGCTACCTCTGGGGTAGTGCCCAGCAGGTGGGCTTGACCGTGGGCGCGGTCTGCGTTAATCGCGGCGATTTAGGTTCTCCCTACGAACGGGCCTTTGCTCCCCTGCCCCACTTCCCCATTCCCCCTCGCCCCGGGGAGGAGAGCGAGGACTGGGCGAGCCTGATCGCCGCCCTGCCCGACCCCCAGCAGATTGCCCGCACCGCTAACCGGTCAACGGTGGTGGATCTACAGAGCCAGGTGGTCAAACTGTTTTTACCCACCTTTGATAAGAGCCAGGTGAAGCTCACCCAGTATGGGCCGGAGATCACGGTGGAAGCCGGCGATCAACGGCGTAACCTGAGTTTGCCGCCAGCCCTGCAGGGGCGATCGGTAAGGGCCGCCAAATTCCAAGACGAATACCTGGTGATTTCCTTTGCCTAAAGCCATCCTGACCTGTAGCGCCGTTATTACTCTCTGCCCATAAAACTCTGCCATGGTTGATCCCCCTGCCTCTCCCCCCGGCGATTTAGCCCAGCCCCTCCCGCTTCAGTCCGAGACCCCGGTCAGCGGGGGCAGTGCCGCCCGACAGTTGCTGGGCATGAAGGGGGCTAAAACCGGCGAAACCTCGATCTGGAAGATTCGCCTGCAGTTGATGAAGCCGATCACCTGGATTCCCCTGATCTGGGGGGTGGTATGCGGGGCCGCCTCCTCCGGGCAGTTTCGCTGGAGCTTCGAAAATGTGCTGATTGCCGCCGCCTGTATGTTGCTGTCAGGCCCATTGCTGACCGGCTATACCCAAACTCTAAACGACTTTTACGATCGCGACATCGACGCCATCAACGAACCCTACCGACCCATCCCCTCCGGTGCCATTTCCGTCCCCCAGGTGGTCAGTCAGATTCTTATCCTGCTAGGGGCAGGGGTGGGCCTGGCCTATGCTCTAGATCGCTGGGCTGGCCACAGTTTCCCCACCCTGACGGCCCTGACCCTGGGGGGCTGCCTGCTGGCCTATATCTATTCGGCGCCACCCCTCAAACTTAAGCAAAATGGTTGGTTGGGGAACTATGCCCTGGGAGCCAGCTACATTGCCCTGCCCTGGTGGGCCGGACATGCCCTGTTTGGTGACCTCACCTGGACCATTGTGGCCATCACCCTGTTCTACAGCCTGGCCGGCCTGGGGATTGCGGTGGTCAACGACTTTAAAAGCGTGGAGGGCGATCGCCAGATGGGGCTGAAGTCTTTACCGGTTATGTTTGGCATCGGCACCGCGGCCTGGATCTGCGTGCTGATGATTGATATCTTCCAGGCAGGCATCGCCGCCTACCTGATGGCCATTCACCAAAACCTATACGCCGTTCTACTGGTACTGCTGATCATTCCCCAGATTACCTTCCAGGACATGTACTTTCTACGGGATCCGCTGACTAACGATGTCAAATATCAAGCCAGTGCCCAACCGTTTTTGGTACTGGGGATGCTGGTGGCGGGCCTGGCCCTGGGCCAGGCTGCCCTTTGACTCGATCCTGTCAGCGAGCATCTACCCTTGCTGAAATCCCCCAAAGCTTCTACAGTGCTTTTTATTCCGTAATCTTTGGTAATATTCGTTTTTAAAGCTCATGATGCGATTCTGGTTAACCTGGCTACCCTCGTACTCTGGTCTAGAACCGGAGGTAGACCATGGCAATTTTTCTAGAACCGCACCCTACCGCCCGGCCGGTCAACCCGACCCGAGGTCACGACGCTCTCGCCCCAGAGCGCAATCAGAGCCACCGCTAAAATCACCGGATCGATCGCAGCGACTCCTCTGGCTCGGGTTACTCCTAACCGCCTTAACCGCCGGGGGCATCACTCGGGCTGTGCGGGTGGTGCAGAGCACCTATGCCAGCCTTCCCGATGCCAAGCTAGCCCTGACCTATCAGCGAGATGGCACCATTACCATGGTCTCTGCCGATGGCGTCGTTTTGCAAAAGCTAGGGCCAGCCTCCCACGAAACCCTATCCTACGATGGCATCCCCCGAAACCTGGTGAATGCCTTTGTTGCGTCCGAAGATCAACGTTTCTATGACCATCAGGGCATTGACCTCCGTGGTATCAGTCGGGCTGTTTGGGCTAACCTGCGCCAGCGAGATGTGGTGGAGGGAGCCAGCACCATTACCCAGCAGTTAGCTCGCATTGTCTACCTCACCCAGGAGCGCAGTTTTCAGCGTAAAACCAAGGAAATTTTACTGGCCCACAAGTTAGAACAAAACCTTGAAAAAAACCAGATTATGGAGCGCTACCTGAATCTGGTCTATCTGGGCTCTGGAGCCTATGGGGTGGCGGATGCGGCCTGGGTTTATTTCGCCAAAACCATTGACCAGTTAACCCTGGCTGAGACCGCGATGATTGCCGGCATGGCACCGGCTCCTAGTCTTTACTCTCCGGTGGTGAACCCGGAGGCGGCTCGCAGTCAGCGCAATCGAGTGATTCGCCGCATGCTAGACACCGGCGCGATTAGCGCCGCTGAGGCGGAGGTGGCGATCGCCGCACCGGTGCAGGTTAACCCAAAGCAACCTAAGTTTCTCTATAGTGAGTTCCCCTACTTCACCATCTACGTCCAGAAACAGCTAGAACAGGTGCTCACCACCGATCAACTGGAAGCCGGTGGGCTGACGGTGGAAACTAGCCTGAACGTCGATTGGCAGCGCAAGGCAGAGCAAACCGTAGATCAGGCCATTGATCGCTACAGTGGATGGCAGGGCATCGAGCAGGTGGCCCTGGTGGCGGTTGACCCCCGCTACGGGGAAATTAAGGCCATGGTGGGGGGGAACGACTTTCTCGAGAGTCAGTTTAACCGGGTTACCCAGGCCCAGAGACAACCGGGGTCAACCTTTAAGACCTTTGTCTACGCCACGGCCATTGCCGCTGGTTTTTCTCCCTACAAAGACTACAACGACGCTCGCTATGTTGTGGATGGCTACGAACCGAAAAACTACGGAGAAACCTATAGCGGTAGAGTTGATCTGTTGAAGGCCCTGCGCAATTCCATCAACATTGTGGCTGTCAAGCTGATCGTCGATGTCGGCTTTGACCCGGTAGTCAACATCGCCAAACGCATGGGTATCGACTCTCCCCTCCTGCCCGCCTACTCCCTGGCCTTAGGTTCCTCCGAAGTGAACCTGCTGGAACTCACCAGCGCCTACGGCACCTTAGCCAATCAGGGCCGTCACGTCCCTGTCCACGGCATCCGTCGAGTGCTGAACAGTCAGGGGGAGGTGATCTACGAAACCCCCAAAAAGACCCTCCAAGCCATCGATGAAAATACCGCGGCGATCATGACCTGGATGCTGCGGGGGGTGGTGGAGGGGGGTACCGGCAGTAATGCTGCCCTGGGTCGTCCCGTGGCCGGTAAGACGGGAACCTCGGAGAAAAACCGAGATCTGTGGTTTATTGGCTATATTCCCCAATTAGCGACTGGCGTGTGGATGGGCAACGACGATAGTAGCCCCAGCCGGGGTACTAGCACCACCGCCGCCGCCATCTGGCGCATGTTTATGCGCCAGCTTATGGACGACATCCCGGTGGAACAGTTTCCTGAGCTGCCACGCCTGGGTGGTCGTAAGGGCAGTATTAAGGCCCAGCCGATCAAACCGCGGCGCGTGGTTGCCGAAGAGTCCTCCACCCCTGCTAAAAAGTCTACCTCTGAGTCGCGGGAAGAACCCTCCAACCCATCCAACGCTAACGATGCAGACCGCAGACCCAGAGCCACCGGTGCTGCCTCCGGATCCTCCCCAGCGGTAGATCAGGCTAGCCCGGCCCCAGCCAGTAGTAGTCCCCCGGTAGCTGAGCCAGCGGTAGATCCAGCCCCCTCCCAACCAACCAGTAGTCCCCCTCCTGCCCCCCCGGCCCCCGCTCCCGCTAGCCCACCCCCCCCGGCTCCTGCCCCAACGCCTCCCCCTGCTGCGCCGATTGTGGCTCCACCCCCACCCCTAGAGGGAGCACCCCCTAACTAGCCCCAGCGAAGGTGAGCGGAGCTAAGTTGCTGCTCAATCGGCCCAGGACTAACAAGGCTGGCAAATAGGTGGGCAGGGGCTAGGGCTCTTTGCCTATCCTACGCAGCTAATAGGGCAAGAATCCGGGGTCAGCAGCTGGTACTGACTGCTGAACTCTGGCCGCCTCTTAACCCTTGCCTAATCTATGCTCCGTAATCCTAGATCACGACCTGGAGGCTAGCCTCCAGGTCAGCCCTTAAGTCCTCTGGATGTTCCAGGCCAATGGAGAGGCGCAGCAGATTCTCAGGGGTGCCACTGTCAGGAGCTTCCACCGAGGCTCGATGCTCCAGGGTGCTGTGGGGTCCACCAAAGCTAGTGGCCTGGGTAAATAGACGGGTGTGGGCCGCCACCCGGAGGGCCGCCGATCGCCCCCCCTTCACCAGCACCGATAGCAGACCGCCGTACCCCCCTATCATTTGGGACTGGGCAATGGCATGGCCGGGGTGATCCTCTAAGCCTGGGTAGAGCACGGCTTCAATGGCCGGGTGCTGGGTCAACCACCGGGCGATCGCCAGGGCCCCCTCCGATTGGGCCCGCACCCGCAGAGCCAGGGTCTGGAGCCCTCGCTGGGTCAGCCAACAATCAAAGGGCGAGGGCACCGCCCCCCCCACTCCCTGAATTAACCGGAGCTGCTCAACCAGGGGATTCGCCTGCCGGGCGATCACCGCACCGCCAATTACATCGCTGTGGCCGGCCAGGTACTTGGTGGTGGCATGGATAACAAAATCTGCCCCCAGGGTGAGGGGGGTTTGCAACACCGGTGACGCCAGGGTGTTATCACAGGCCAGGTAGGCACCGATGGCGTGGGCCAGGTCTGCGATCGCCCCAATATCGGTAATGGCCAGTTGGGGGTTAGAGGGGGTTTCAATCAAAATCAGCCGGGTGGTGGGGCGCAGGGCCGCCGCCACTGCCCCTGGGTCGGTGGTGTCCACCAGAGTGTAGTCTAACCCCCAGGGCTCGAGGATTTTAGCCAGGATTTGCTGGACGCCAAAGTAGACAAAGCGGGGAGCCACCACATGGTCTCCGGTTCTGAGGGTTTGGAACAAACTCAGGGTAGCCACCGAACCCGAGCTGAACATGGCCGCTGCAGTGCCCTGCTCCAGGGTGGCCAGGGTGGCTTCTAGGGCATTGCGGTTGGGGTTACCAGTCCGTCCGTAGATGTAGCCACCGGGGTAACTACCATCGGCCTGGCGCTCAAAGGTGGTGGAGAGGTGAATGGGGGGCACCAGGGCTCCGGTGCTCGGATCAAGGCTATAGCCAGCCTGAAGCGCTTGGGTTTCAAAATACATGGTAAGGAAAAGAGACAAACAAAATGCCCTGCCTAATAGGCAGGGCATCGATTAAGGCAACTTACCCAACTAAACCAGGCAAGTCAGATCAGGGACCCTAGAAGGTGAAGGTAGCCCGTAGAGCACCCCACAGACCAGTGCTGTCATCATCACCACCGAACTTAGCATCACCGTAGATGATAGCGGGGGTAACGCTGAGGTACTTGCTGAAGGGGATGGAGTAGTAACCTTCCACCAGGAAGGGATTAGCCTCATCACTGTAACGGGGCAGACCAGCGGCATAGATACCGGCAGCGGAACCCTCGAGCAGGAAGTCATCGAAGCCCACCCCAGCATTCCAGCTGAAGTCATTGCCACCCTCGTAGTCAGAGTAGGCACCGTGACCAGCCACAAAGAAACTACCGAAGTCAAGCTTTAGGAGACCAGCAAAGGTGTCAATGGCTCCGGTTTCACCGAGAGCCCCTACACCATCACTGTGAATATAGGTGGCGGCCACATTCAGGAATCCATCGGGAATGAAGCTGATTTGACCGATATAGCTTTGATCAGCCGCAGCGAAAACACCCACGGAAGGATCACCAGCACCGGGATAGCCAGCGGTGTAGCCTAGATCAATGGCTAGGGCACTACCCAAACCAAAGCTGACGCCAACACCAGCGCCACCAGAGGTACTGCCACCAAAATCATAGAACTGAGGGCCACCGGCATCGGCTACAGAGTAGTCACCGAAGGGCACGATGGTGCTGGTCACCCAGTCATCCCCGGACATACCGGTGGCGGCCAGGGTAATGTCAGCCAGGCTACCGAGGGGGAAGCGATAGTAGAAGTCATCGATCCTAACCGCGCTGTAGGTGCCACCACTGGCATTGTTCAACCCACCAAAATCACCTAGAGCGTTCCCCTGAGCACCTTGAAGACGAATTCTCAGACGATCATCACCGGTCAAACTGGTGTCAAAGTTGAGACGAGCCCGGGTGGCAACGCTAGTGCTGGTTTCAGTAGGCTCCAGCTTGTCAAATGGTATTACCAGGTGCATGTCAGCCTGACCACGCAGCTTGGTGGTGGTGGAGAACTGTTGAGCCCGCAGGGTAGCGGTTTCCGCTTCCAGAGCATCAACCCGGCCGCGCAGGGTAGCCAGTTCAGCCTGGTACTCTTCCTGCAGACGACGGATAGCGGCAATGTCATCGGGGTTGACCGCAGATTGGGAAATCAACACCGCCATCACATCCAGACAGGCGTTCAGACCAGCGGCGAACTCATAGCGGCTCAGGGAACGACCACCCTTGAAGGTGCCATCGGGATAACCCTGAATACAACCGTAGGTTTCCACCAGGTTACGCAGCGCCTGGAAAGCCCAGTCGGAGGGCATAACGTCGCTCAACTGGGAGACGCTGGTGATTTGAGCCAGTTGCACCGGAGCGTCAGCGCTGGCCTGCTCCAGGGTATCAACGCTGGTGACAGCCATGGCCGCACCAGAAAAAGCTAGGCCTGCAGTAACGGGAGCCGCCAGTAAAGCGTTCCAAAATAGTTTAGACATTGATTTTTTCCTCACACCTTATAAAGAAGGCTAACACGTTGCTAGTTTTTAACTAGCCTTCGAACTATCAAGGTAAAGGCAGCACATAACTGCGCCTTAGCCCTACCTTAAACTCACTCGAAACAAATGTTAGCAGATTAAACCCATCTCGACCAGATCAAAACTGGGCAAAATTGAGTCTTGCCTTCCTAGACGGTGGGAGGAACCTTGAAGTTCCCGGCTGAAATCCCCTGGGTGAGAGGTTAAAAGAAAAAATCAAATGGCTGGGACAACCTATTTAGGGGTTGGTCAGGAAGAAGGCCTGACTAGCCAGGTAGGGAAAAATCCCTAGCTTTGTTAGACAGGCCTTCCTTGGCGATGATTCAGATTTGGGATAAATTCTAGACCTCAATGGGTCCATGTTTAACCCAAATTGGGTCGACCGGTATTAGAACCGGAAGGTAGCTCGCAGAGCACCCCATAGGCCGGTGCTATCGCCAGCGTCATCCCCAAACTTGGCATCACCGTAGATGATCGCCGGGGTAACGGTGATGAACTTGCTGAAGGGGATCTCGTAGTAGCCCTCCACCAGGAAGGGGTTACTGACACTACCGCTCAGCTGAGGCAGTTGGCCACCGTAGACCCCAAACTTAGAGCCCTCCAGCAGAAAGTCATTAAAGCCCACACCGGCAGTCCAGCTAAAGTCGTTACCACCGTTAAATTCGCTATAGGCCCCGTGACCCGCTACAAAGAAACCGCCAAAGTCAAGGTTAACCAGACCGGCGTAGGTGTTGGTGGCCCCTTCATCACCGCCCTCAAAGGCGTCAGACCGGTCATTGTGGAGGTAGGCAATACCGGCATTCAGGAAACCATCGGGGATGAAGCTCAGCTGGGCAATGTAGCTCTGATTAGATGCAGCGAAAATACCCACGGAAGGATTCGCTGCACCGGGGTAGCCAGCGGTGTAACCCAGATCGAGGGCCAGGTTTTCACCAAAGCCAAAGCTAACCCCTAGACCAGCACCGTTGCTGGAGCTACCACCAGCGTCATAGAACTGGGGACCGCCAGCATCCGCCACGGAGGGGCCGTCGAAGGGCACGATGGTGCTGGTCACCCAGTTGTCACCCGACAGACCACGGGCCGATAGGGTGACATCGGCTAGATTGCCCACAGGGAAGCGATAGTAAAAATCGTCAATAATGACATTGGCGTAGGTGCCACTGCCGGCATTGGCCAGGCCACCAAGAGCGTTGATGGCATTACCCTGACGACCCTGGAGACGGATGCGCAGGCGATCCTTACCGGTAAAGCTGGAATCAAAGTTAAGGCGGGCGCGGGTAGCCACGCTGGTGCTGGTTTCCCCATCAGCTTCCAGTTTGTCAAAGGGCATCACCAGGTGCATGTCAGCCTGACCGCGCAGCTTGGTGGTGGTGGAGAACTGCTGGGCGCGCAGGGTAGCGGTTTCTGCTTCTAGGGCATCAACCCGACCGCGCAGGGTGGCCAGTTCAGCCTGGTACTCTTCCTGCAGACGACGGATGGCGGCAATGTCATCGGGGTTGACTGCAGATTGGGAAATCAACACCGCCATCACATCCAAACAGGCGTTCAGACCAGCGGCGAACTCATAGCGGCTCAGGGAACGACCACCCTTGAAGGTGCCATCGGGATAACCCTGGATACAACCATAGGTTTCCACCAGGTTACGCAGCGCCTGGAAGGCCCAATCGGAGGGCATAACATCACTCAACTGGGAGACGCTGGTGATTTGAGCCAGTTGCACCGGAGCATCAGCACTGGCTTGCTCAAGGCTATCCACACTGGTGGCGGCCATGGCTGCACCAGAGAAGGCTAGACCCGCAGTAATAGGGGCCGCCGCTAAGGCGTTCCAAAATAGTTTAGACATCGATTTTTTCCTCACACCTTTGAAAAAAGAAGACAATTTTGTCAACCAGGGCAGCATGCTGACCCTGGATACAGAACGAAGACAGACTCTCTGATGAAAAAGTCAACCTTGTCCCTAGCATAGTAGCAGACCTTCTCTCTCGAAATCAATCCCGATTGAAATAGATAACAAACTCGAATGAATTTAAGAAAAAGTTAATTTACGACTAAGGCTGACAAAGAAGTAATTAAGCCACGGTTAAGGGTGGCTAGAGGCATAACTTAAGAGAGTAAGAAGCCTGGCCGGTGAGTCGATTTGACTATGTACTGTCCTGGCCATCTTGCCCTCCTTCTGAGGTTGGGAGGCAGGGCTCTTGAGGTTTCTATCCTTCTAGCAAGGCGCCGACCTACCTCTGCCAATGGCCCTTGCCCTGAATCTGCCGGCCTTACACTTAATCTGCTGATCAGGACTGGTAAGGTTACCCATGGCCCCAACTCTTTTTCAATGGTTATCCCAGGTGCCGGGCCTGGTTGCCCTGCGGCATTATCAGCGGAGCTGGTGGGCTGGGGATGCCCTGGCGGGGGTGACGGTGGCGGCCTACCTGATTCCCCAATGTATGGCCTACGGTGAGCTGGCGGGGGTGGGGGCGGCAATCGGTCTCTGGACGATTCTGCCGGCCCTGGTGGTTTACTTCTGGGTCGGGTCCTCCCCCCAGTTGTCCGTAGGGCCTGAGTCGAGCACGGCGATCATGACAGCAGCGACGGTGGCACCTTTGGTGGCGGTTTATGGCGGTAGCTACCCGGTGATGGCCGCCCTGCTGGCCTGTTGGGTGGGGGTGGTGTGTCTGCTGGCCTACCTGGCCCGGTTGGGGTTTTTGGCCGACCTGCTGTCTAAGCCGATTTTGATTGGCTACATGGCGGGGGTGGCGGGGGCCATGATGGTCGGTCAACTGGGTAAGGTTAGCGGTGTACCGGTTAGGGGGGAGGGAATTCTGCCCCAGTTGTTCTCCTGGCTGACCCACCTGGACCAGATCCATGGCCCTACCCTGGGACTGGCTATCCTGGTGCTGGGCTTTTTATTTGTGGTCGAGATCTATTTTCCTGGAGCCCCCGGACCCCTCCTGGCGATGCTCCTGGCCACCCTGGTGGTGGGACTACTGGGACTCCAATGCCAGGGCGTAGCGGTGGTGGGACCGATCCCCTCAGGGTTACCTCGCCTGGAGTTACCCCAGGCGAGTGGGGCCGCTCACCTGGCCTGTTTCACCGCCGCCCTGGGTATCGCCATTGTGGGCTATTCCGACAATGTGCTGACCGCCCGGGCCTTTGCCACCCGCAACCGCTACGCCGTTAATCCGAGCCAGGAATTGTTAGCCCTGGGGTTAGCCAACCTGGCCACCGGGCTAATGCAGGGTTTCCCGATTAGTAGTAGCGCCAGCCGCGCCGCCCTTGGTAATGCCATGGGCAGTAAGACCCAGGTTTTTTCCCTGGTGGCCTGCGGGGTCGTGGTTTTGGCCCTGGTGGTTTTGCGGCCAGTCCTGGCCCTATTTCCCACCGCCGCCCTGGGGGCCCTGGTGATCTACGCCGCCACTAAGCTAATTGATATCTCAGAGTTTCGGCGGCTACAGCGGTTTCGGCGTAACGATCTGGCCTTAGCCTTGCTAACCACCCTGGGGGTGTTGGGCACAAACCTGCTGGTGGGGGTGGCGATCGCCGTTGCCCTATCAGTGATTGAGCTGTTTACCCGGGTGGCCCGGCCCCACGATGCGGTCATGGGTAAGGTGCCTGGCCTGGCAGGCCTGCACGACATCACCGACTGGCCCGGGGCCACCACCATCCCTGGGCTGGTGATCTATCGCTACGATGCCCCCCTGTTTTTTGCCAACGCCGAAGACTTTAAGCGCCGGGCCCTGGCCGCCATCGATCGGGAAACCACACCGGTGGAATGGTTTGTGCTGAATGCGGAGGCGATCGTGGAAATCGATATTACCGCCGCCGATCTGTTGATCAGCCTCTACGATGAACTCAGGGCCCGGGGCATTACCCTGGGCCTGGCCCGGGTGAAGCAGGACCTCTACCTGCAGTTGGGCCGGGCTGGCCTGCTGGATCGGATCGGCGATCGCCTCTACTTCACCCTACCCACGGCGATCGAAGCTTTCTTAAACCGTCAACCCCCGCCTTCTTCCTGATGGATAGCCGGTATAACCCTAGCCATCTGCAGGGGGGCGGAGGCAAGCCAGAACACCTACCCAGTTAGCGTTGAGCATTTAACCGTGTCCTAGATGTTCTGGCCAAAGCCATACCCTCAAATTCCCTCGGTTTTCTCCCGAGCACTGGGGTACAGTTGAAGCAATGGAAATCGGTTACCCCAATGCGATTTCCCCTAATTCAATGGCAGCCATGGTCAAACAACGCATTCTCTCCGGCATTCAACCAACGGGTAACCTGCACCTGGGTAACTACCTGGGGGCGATCCGTACCTGGGTAGACCTGCAGGAGGAGTACGATGCCTTCCTATTTATGGCGGACCTGCACGCCATCACCGTACCCCACGACCCCCATCGACTGGCGGCGGATACCTACAAGGTGGCGGCCACCTACCTGGCCTGCGGCATTGACCCCAACCAGGCCACTATCTTTGTCCAATCTCACCTACCGGCCCACGCCGAACTGGCCTGGCTATTTAACTGCATTACTCCCCTTAACTGGCTGGAGCGCATGATTCAGTTCAAGGAAAAGGCGGTTAAACAGGGGGAAAATGTCAGCATCGGCCTGCTGGACTATCCGGTGTTGCAGGCGGCGGATATTCTGCTCTATGAGCCCGACCTGGTGCCAGTGGGCGAAGATCAAAAACAACACCTGGAGTTAACCCGGGACATTGCCAATCGCCTCAACTTTCAGTATGGCAGTGAGGAACAGCCCATCCTCAAGGTGCCCCAACCCCTGATCCGCGAAGCGGGGGCGCGGGTGATGAGCCTGACGGACGGTAGCAAAAAAATGTCTAAGTCGGACCCCTCGGAGCAAAGCCGCATTGACCTCACCGATGCACCGGAGATGATCGTTAAAAAAATTAAGCGGGCCAAAACCGACCCGGAACGGGGGCTGTGGTTTGACGATCCGGCCCGGCCGGAATGTCATAACCTGCTGAACCTCTATATGCTGCTATCGGGGCAGTCCAAGGCGGCGGTGGCGGCGGAGTGCGCCACCATGGGCTGGGGCCAGTTTAAACCCCTGTTGGCTGAGACCGCGGTCACCGCTCTAGCCCCCATCCAGGAAAAGTTCCATGCCCTGATGGCCGATCGCCCCTACCTGGATAGCCTGCTCAAGCAAGGGCGAGAGAAGGCCGCCGCCGTCGCCAATCTGACCCTGACCAGGGTTAAGGACGCCCTCGGCTACTCCAGACCGCTGTGATGGGGAAGCGGGGAAGCAAGGGGGAATAGGAGATGGGGCGGATAGCATTCGCCCAGGGACAAGCGGCTTCTTTTACCTCGACAGCATCAAAGCGATACCCCTGACCCTGGCTGGGGACGCCAATCAGGTCAAAGAACAGGGGTAGGGCCAGTTGAAAGAGGAAACGGTGTCGCCTAAGTTATAGGCTCGAAGAGACGGCAATCTCAAATACTTGCTGGCTTGTAAAATGAGCTAGGACTGAGCAAGCTAGCCTCACAACTAGCCCCCGCCAGAAACCTAAAATCGCTTGATCAGCTAGCCCCTGACATCGCTCCCTTCCCATCTCCTGCCTTCTATCTCCTGCCCCCTAACCCCCTTGAAAAACTACCAAACCCATACCGTGACCTATTAGGACTATGGAGCGTTCCTCCCTCCTGCTTCAACTACCGGATTGCCAGGCTACCCAAGCCCTGGGACAAACCCTGGGGGGGCACCTATCCCCCGGTGCTATTTTGTTATTGCAAGGGGAGTTGGGCAGCGGCAAAACCACCCTGGTCCAGGGCCTGGCCCAGGGCCTGGGGATTACCGATCCGGTCTGTAGCCCCACCTTTACCCTGATTAACGAATACCTTGAGGGCCGAATTCCCCTATACCACATGGATCTCTACCGGCTCAATCCTGAGGAGGTGGTAGCCCTGGACCTGGAGCGGTACTGGAATGCGGGGGAAACCGAACCGGGTATTGTCGCTATTGAGTGGCCCGATCGCCTCACCAGCCCTCCCCACCAAGCCCTCACCCTGGCCCTTCGCGATCACCCAGGGGGCGGCCGACAGGTTACCCTAGGGGCGATGGACCCCGCCAATCTAAACCAATGGGAGGAACTACTGGGCCATGGCCTACTGGTTGATGAAGTCTGAACCCACCGTCTACAGCATTGCCGATCTACAGCGCGACGGCACCACCCTCTGGGATGGGGTACGTAACTACCAGGCCCGCAACTTTCTCACCAGTATGGCGCTTGGGGATTTGGCCTTTTTCTACCACTCCAATACCCAGCCCCCAGGGATCGTGGGGCTGATGACGGTGGTGGATACTAACCAGGTGGACCCCACCCAGTTTGACGCCACCAACCCCTACTACGATGCCAAGTCCAGCCCGGTTAAGCCCCGCTGGTATACGGTCAGGGTGGGTTACGTGGAAACCTTCCCCCACCCCCTCAGTCTGGATTATTTAAAGCAGAGCTTCAGCCCTGAGCAGTTGGGGGTGGTGCGGCGGGGTAACCGCCTATCGGTGATGCCGGTGTTACCGGAGATGGGCGATCGCCTACTTAGCCTGGCTCGGGGCTAGGGGAACAGTAGTTAGACATCAGGAAATGCTGTTCTGCCGGGTGTATCCCAGTTTTACAGCCCTCACCCTAAATCCCTCTCCCAGAGCGGTAGAGGGATTTTGAATCCGGTTCTGCCCCCTTCTGACTGATCCTGACCCCTAAAAACTAAAAATTAAAACCGTCCGGAATTTGAGGTGGAGGCGCTGAAGAAAGAAATAGCACCGTTGAGTTTCTAAATTCCTATGTTGGCCTATCCCTCGCTGCGCGATCGCTCCACCTCCCTCGAAGCCATTATTCGCCAGGCCCTACTATTTGGAGAACTATCCAACCGGTCAGCGGAAACCGTTTACCGAATCAGCCAACAGCCCGATGTTTCCGAAGATGAACAGAGAATGCTGGCCATTCTCCAGGAGGCGTTGGGCTATGGCTATGTGGAACGTCGGGAGTAATCGCCGGCTAATTTTCACTCCCCCGAAGGCCCAACCAGGACATTAGGGATTAGAGTTGGGTGTACGCGGATTTGTACCTGAGCCATGCGTTTACCCGACGAACCGGAAACCCCTCCCCAGATCAATATCGTTCCCATGATTGATGTGGTGTTTGCGGTGCTGGCCTTTTTCCTTCTCTCCAGTCTTTTCCTCACCGATAGCCAGGGCCTGACCGTCTCCCTACCCGCCGCCCAAACCGCCACCCCTCAGCCCCAGCAGCCGGTTACCGTCACCCTTGATGCCAGGGGCCAGCTAACGGTGGCGGACCAGCCCGTGACAGTGGAGCAACTGTTGCCAGCGGTACAGGCCCTACTGGTGGATCGAGGCAACCCCCTGGTGCTGATTCGGGCTGACCAAACCATCAGCCATGGCCAGGTGGTGGCAGTGATGGATCGACTCCGGGCACTGCCAGGGGTGCAACTGGCCATTGCCACCCAGCCCCAGTGATTTAATGTGCCAAAGCCGTCATTCTCTTTTACTATTTGATTATTAACGCTGTGCCTCTGGCCGCCCTTGGCTGTTGGAGGGTAGCATCGCCAAGGATGGAATAATCATGGGCACCTGGGTCAAGGAAACCGACAACGCTTTTTATCTCATGCAGGGAAATAACTGGATTTCCCGCATTGAGAAAAAGCCCTCGGCCACCAACCCGAAGGAAAAGGTACTGAATGTGGAGGGCATGCGCCAGTGGTTTAGTCGAGCCGATGCCCCCCTGGCCATGACGGTGTCAGTGGGCACCGGCCAGCCCGAGCCGAGCCCGGCGGGCGGCGGGGGTAGTGCCGGAGTGATTCCGACCCCCAGCAAACCGGATGATACGACCGGTGGGGGGGGCAGTACAGGCAATACCGGTGGCAACAATAATTACAAGGGGGCAAAGCTGCGGGTAAAGAGTACCACCTACTTTAAGTTACAGCCTAAACAGCAGGGCGAACTGACCGACGCCGAGAGGGTATTAGTGACCAACGGCAGCGAGTTTGAGGCGCAGTACTACATTGATGTCGGTAAAAACCATTGGCAGGTCACCCTGCTCAACCCCTTGCCAGGCACCCAAAACAAAACCTGGTTTGTGTATACCCCCGATGTGGCCCTGACCACCAATGTCAGCCTCACCGTGGTCAGCGATACCTTCTTTAAGGCAGAACCCAAGCTATCTAGCCAGTTGACGGCGGACCAGAAGGTGTTTGTCAAAAACGGCACCCGCTATCAACTTTTAGATCAACAGCTATCGGAGGGAAATCACCTAGAGATCGAGTTGGCTGATGCCACTCTGGGTCCGAAGGATGAGAAAAAATGGTTCGTCTACGCCCCTGACGTCAAGGTCAACGGTCAGCGCCAGACCCTCCAGGTGACCGGGGACACTATCTTTAAAGCTAAGCCAGTGCAGGCTAGCCAGCTCTCCGATGGCGAGAAAGTGCTGGTGAAAAAGGGCACCATATTCCTCCTCAACTCCTACGCCAATCCTGAAGCTAACCATGTCAAGGTAGCCCTGGATGGCGCTTTTCTGGGGCCTAACAACCTCACCACCTGGTATGCCTACGTGCCGGATATTGCCATTTCCGGCACGGAGATTGGCAACAATCCCAAGGATAAACAACCCCTCAATCCCCCTGATCGGGGCTTTGCCTTCACCTTGCCGGGCTATAGTGGCACCTACTACTCCAACAACCCCATTTACCCCAATTGGGATGGTAAAGGGACCCGGGGTCATTTTACCTGGGCTGAAGCTCTCCATTTTGACGCCAATGGCAATTATCGTAAGCCTGCCTATGCTTCGTCGATTAACAAATCTGCCGAGCAGGTCGTCGAAGGTATTTTGAGGATTGCCAAGGTCATGGAGGAGGTCCGCCTGCAGGTCCGTAAGAAGTACGGCGATAAGCCCCTGATAGTCAACTCCTGGTACCGTGACCCAGCTACTAACAGCGCCGTGGGGGGAGCTTCCCAATCCCGCCATATGGCAGGTGATGCCGTTGACTTTACCGTACCTGGCGTGAGTGCCGGTGATATTCGCAAGCTGCTGGACCCCTGGTGGACCCGCGGTGGTTTAGCCAGTTCATGGTGCCAGAACTTCACCCATATTGATACCGGCGCCTATCGACGGTGGAACTACCCCTGTTAAACCAGTATCCGGTAACGCCATCAACTTTGTGGTCCCTAGGGTAAGCCGCTGTGATGTTTACGCTCCCCTAGACCCTGGTGGGGTAATCGCGACGAATTCGTTTTTTAATAGAATTTTCGGGTTATCGCCTAAATTACAATACCTAACTCCTGAGGTAGACGCTAAAATTTCCTTCAGGTGGTTAAAAATTTTAAGGATGGCTGGTCCTATGGCGGATCTGAGTACTTCCCCAAATGGCGAAGCGATCGAGTCGTTACCTCGTGAGGTCAGGGTAGAGAGTCTTCGGCACGCCCTAGAAACTCTACAAATTGCTGAGGAAATTGCCAAGCAGGGTTATCTGATCACCAGTTCTGAACTGGCGGACCTTATGGATGTCAATGCTAGCGCCGTGACCAGCCGGGGTGAAAACTGGTCTTGGCGTAACTGGTTAGTGTCCCGGGTGCGCCGGGAAGGTAATCAAATTCTCTGGCAAATTGAGCGCATTGATTAGTCAACCCTGACCTACCGGTCGTGAGTTCTGGTGCCTGACCCCCTCTTGCAAGGTTGCGCGCTCTAGCGGAAATTCTATTTCAACCGGTAACCGGGCTATGCAGTGGGGCTGACTAGGGATAATGCTAGTCTATTGCCCCTGTGCCCATACTCAAATCTAAGCGCCTGATCTGGGGGCTGGGTTTTGCCTTTGGCCTACTAATGGTGCTGGTCGCCAGCAGCCAGTGCCGTAGTACCGCCCAGCTTCCCACCCTTGCTCCCCTACCCCAGGATCCCTACCTTCAGGTTTATTTCAACCATAATCAGGCGGCGGTTTATACCGACCCCTACCGCCAGATTAGACGCTACGGTGACAACCTGGAGCAGGTGATCATCGATGGAATTAATTCTGCCCAGACGACCATTGCGGTGGCGGTACAGGAATTGACCCTGCCGGGCATCGCCCAGGCCCTGGCCCAGCGACAGGCCCAGGGGGTACGGGTGAGGGTAGTGCTAGAACACCAGTATGGTCAGTCCATCGCTCAGCAGGATCTTACCCATGCCGCCCGCGATCCCTACCATCGGGCTAAACTCCAGGCCCTTTATGACTTTATTGATGTCAACCAGGATGGCCAGCTCAGTGCCGATGAACTGGCCCAGCGGGATGCCCTCACCATCCTTGATCAGGCCCAGGTACCCCGCCTTGACGATACCGCCGACGGCAGCCGGGGCAGCGGATTGATGCACCATAAATTCATGGTGATTGATGGCCACCGGGTGGTCACGGGTTCGGCAAATTGGACCCTGAGTTGTATCCATGGGGATTTTCTAGAGCCCGAGAGCCGTGGCAATGCCAATAGCCTGCTGGTGCTGGAGAGTCCGGTGCTGGCCCAGGCCTGGGAACAGGAGTTTGACCTACTGTGGGGGGATGGGCCAGGGGGCAACCCAGATAGTCGGTTTGGCTTGCAAAAGCCTTACCGTCCACCGGTGACGGTGTCCCTGCCCGGATCGGCGATCGCCCTACAGTTTTCCCCCACCTCGGCTACCCTGGCCTGGGCCGATAGCGTCAATGGCCTAATTGCCCGCACCCTGAGCCGGGCTCACCATAGCCTCAACCTGGCCCTGTTTGTCTTCTCCGATCAGGGCCTCAGCAATCAAATCCAGGCGGTAAGCCGGCGGGGGGTGTCGGTCAAGGCCTTGATTGATCCGGGCTTTGCCTACCGCAGCTACAGCGAAGCCCTGGATATGCTGGGGTTAGCCCTACCGGATCCGGATTGTCAGGTTGAAAGCCAGAACCAACCCTGGCCCCAACCCCTCACCACGGTGGGCGTCCCTACCCTGGCTCCAACGGACAAGTTGCACCATAAGTTTGCGGTGATCGACGGCGAAACCGTGGTGGTGGGCTCCCACAATTGGAGTCGGGCAGCCAACCAGACCAATGATGAAACCCTACTGGTGATTCGTAATCCTACGGTGGCGGCCCACTACCAGCGGGAGTTTGACCGCCTCTACGGCCAGGCCCAGGTGGGCATGACGCCAGCCCTACAGACCGCGATCTCTAAACAGCGGGCCCGTTGCCAGCCCTAGTACTCTATCAACCTTACAGTGACGGGTTGAGACCAGCAGGGGAGACGGGGGGATAGGGGGACGGGGAGAGATTTACTGCTCACTGAAATCTTGCTAGACCACTAGGGCCAAGTGGCGTAAATCAGGAGACCCTTGAAGAGGGGGTCAGAATTCAGAAGACAGAAGGGAGTTTGTCCTGAGGATAATCCTGAGTATCCCTTAAAGCCATAGTTCAGGTGTATTATAATATGTCCTAAGGACATTCCAGAGGACAAAATGAGCCTACACTCCCCCCAGGACTTTCCCGTGAATCAGTTGTCGGGCCGTTATGGCCTGGCTCGCAGTGCGGTGTATATGCGCCTGCACCAACTGCAGATTAACCCCCACCGGGTTGGCAGGCGCACCTATTTGGCTCCCCCAGAGCTGGCCCGGATGGATGCCTTGCATCGCTTTATTCAGGCTGGTGGCACAGCTCCTGAGTTTTTGCAGCAGGAGCCAGAGGACGACTCTGGGATCTCCTGATCCTGGATGGATCCGCTGACTGTGGGCGAAAAATCACCCGCGAAGCCAAAAGTAGGCCATACTAGGGTTATATCCTGAGGACTATCCAGAGGATAACCATGAACCCCGGGGAAATTGATCGATTCCCAGTCAGTCAACTGGAGGGCCGCTACAGTCTAGCCCGTAGTGCAGTGTACAAACGCATGGAACAGTTGGGAATAGCCCCCCAGCGGCTGGGGAAGCGAGCCTTCATTACCGGTCAAGACCTGGCTTTGATGGATGAGCTGCACGCCTTTATTAATCAGCAATCCGGTAGTGCGGCGGAGTTTATTGAGGCCCGGGGTCTGCGGCGACCGGCTGCTAAGGGGCCCTCCGGCAATGGCGGACCTCCCCCCGATAACACTGCCGCCTTGATGCCAACGGATCTGGGTAGTTTTGTCCGCAGCATTGTCACCGAGGTCTTTAATGGTTTGGGGGCCCTGCCCTCCGGCGATCGGCTAGACTACTTTGACCGACTAGAGGCCGCCGCCCAAAACGGCTGGTTGTTAAGTACCACCGAGTTAGGAGACCTGCTTGATCTTTCCGCCGCTGAGATTGAGCGCTACGGCGATAGCTTCTTTGAAGCGGGCTTTATTTTTAGGCGATCGGGCTACCGTAGAAACGGTCAGGTGGCCTGGCGAGTGACCAAGCGGCTTAAATGACTGGCCTCGCACCCCAGTTTGACCAACGCCATCGCTCCGCTGAGGGAAGTTCCCTGGGCTGGTGGCTATGGTGCCTAACTTTAGTGACAAAGGTTCCATTTCCTCTTGAAAAATCTGTCTCGAAAAATCTACAATAAAAAGACCAGCTGGTTTGATGATCTGCAACATCAAACTTGCCGGTCCGATCGGTAACGTAATTGATTGTTTCCTGTGGTGATGTTGGTGTTAGCACTGGCATCACCGCTTTGTTATGGCACTTGCCAGACCAAGGGTCTGCTGGCCAATGTTCAACTCGGTAATGGACTGTTAACCACTCTGGCTTTTGATGATCGGCACCGGCCATGGGAAGTGAGTTCCCCCCAAGGTAAATTAGATCATCAAGAAGTTGGCCAGGGGGAGCGTTACCCACCAGTGGAGGCGGCTTGAGCCAGGTCCTGGGGGAGGCTTCCCCCAGGACCGGTCAACTCCCTGGGCCCTTCAGTCTTTTGTTCTACCCCCCTACTATAACATGTCCTCAGGACATTTATCAGGACAATCAAAAATTATCCTCAGGACTTTCCTCAGGACGTTTTTGTGTAGACCTGGGCGCCTAAGGTAAACGGCTCTTCCCAGAAAGGCCCGGTAGGACTTGGCATCAATCTACCGACGTCTCCTGGCTTCTGGGTGCTTACTGCTGCGCTGCTTTCAAAGACCGGGTGAACTTATACGCTAAAGCCCCAGTGGGCTAACAAAATTTAAGTGAGCAATAAATCTCTCCCCGTCTCCCCTGCTGGTCTCAACTGGTCACTTTAAGGTTGATAGAGTACTAGGAGTCGCCCCCTAGCCCGGCTGGAACTAAATGTGTGGATTTCTTCCGCCCAAATTCCTGTATTTGCACTAAACTTAGGCGACATAACTTGAAAACGTCATGGCAGGTAGCTCACCACCCCTGAAGGAAATTGATCAGAGGATTAATCAACGGGCCCCAGTTCCTTAGCGGGGTTTTCTCGGCGATATCCCTGAAGTTAACGGTGATCCCCTACCGGTATGCGATCGCCAATCCCCTGAATCCGTGCTAAACTTATAGTACGCCTGTTTTATGTCCGAGGCATGGCCAGCCAGTGCACATTAAGCGCGTCGAGTTGTCTCACTTCAAGTCCTTTGGTGGCACAACCCAGGTACCCCTTTTGCCTGGGTTTACGGTTATTTCTGGCCCTAACGGATCGGGCAAGTCAAATATTTTAGATGCCCTGCTATTTGGCCTGGGGCTGGCCAGTTCCAAGGGCATGCGGGCGGAGCGGCTGCCCGACCTGGTGAATCAAAACCAGATTAGCCGGCGATCTACGGCGGAGGCCAGTGTCACCGTCACCTTTGACTTGAGTGATGTTTCCCCCGATCTGTTCCTGCCGGAGGAGGAGGGGGATAACGACCTCCCTGATCTTGGTCAGGGGCAGGCGGATGGGGAGTCAGGGGAGCCGGGCGATTGTCCCGCTGCGGTGGCCACCAAGGTGGTGCCTTTGCCGGTGTCTCGGGAATGGAGTGTCACCCGACGGTTACGGGTGACCAGCCAGGGTACCTATACCTCTAACTACTACATTAACGGTGAACCCTGCACCCTCAACGACCTCCACGAACAGCTGCAGCGTTTTCACATCTATCCCGAAGGCTACAACGTGGTGCTCCAGGGGGATGTCACCGGGATTATTTCCATGAACTCCCGGGAGCGGCGGGAAATCATCGACGAACTGGCCGGGGTGGCGGCCTTCGATCGCAAAATCGACCAAGCCCGGGGCAAACTGGAAGCGGTGCGGGATCACGAAGACCGTTTTCGCATTGTAGAGCGGGAATTGCAGGCCCAGCTGGAGCGTCTAGCCCAGGACCGCCAAAAGGCGGAAAAGTATCAACAGCTGAAGGCCACCTTTCAGGCGAAAAGTCAGTGGGAAGCGGTATTGCTCTGGCGACAGCAGCAGCAGTTGATTGCGTCCCTACAGCGGGCCCTGCAGCAGGGGGAAGCGGAGGCCGATCAATTGGCGATCGCCCTGACCCAGGGCCAGGCAAGCCTGACCGGCCTGGAACAGGAGTTAACCGCCCTCAACAGTCGTATCAAAGCCCTGGGGGAGGAGGAGCATCTCGCCCTACAGGCCCAGGTGGCCAACCAGGAGGCGGAGCAGCGGCAGCTGCAGCGGCAGGAGCAGGACCAACGCCAGGCCGCCAATCAGCTAGCCGCCCAGCTGCGGGATACGGAGATTGCCCTGCAACAGCATCACCAGGACCTGGCCAGGCTGCAACAGCAGATCACCGGCCAAACCCAGGCCGAGATCCGGGCCCTGGCCCAGACCCGCGATCAGGTGCAGCAAGCCCTAGAGCAGCGCCGCCGAGCCACTCAGGAGATTGCCGCCAGCTCCCAGGCCTGGGTGCAGCAGCAGACCGATCTGCGCCATCGTCTGGAGGCCCTACTGGCGGACCTGGAACCCCAACGGGCGGAACAGATTCGTCTGCAAGAACGACTGCACCAGTTAGAGCAGCAAATCCAGGCCCAGCAGGAACAGTTCCAAGAATTAGAAGCCACAACGGCCACCGCCCCCGCCAATTGGGCGGCGGATATCGCCGCCGCCGAGGCGGAGATTCAGACCCTGGTGGGCAAAATCAGTGCGGCGGAGGGAGAGTTGGCGGTGCAGCGGGATACCCAAACCCGCCTGCAAAAAGAACAACGGGATAAACAGCGCCAGTTGGATCGGCTGGAGGCCCAGGCCCAGGCCCAGGCGGAAAGCCAGGGCACCCAGGCCACCAAGGTGCTCCTGGACAGTGGAATGAAGGGAATTGAGGGCCTGGTGGCCCAGTTGGGCAAGGTGGATCCGCGCTACCAGGTGGCCCTGGAGGTGGCGGCCGGGGCCCGGCTGGGCTACCTGGTAGTGGAGAGCGATCGGGTGGCGGCCCAGGGCATCGAGTTGCTCAAACAGCGGCGGGCCGGTCGGGCCACTTTTTTGCCCCTGAATAAAATTCGTGCTCCCCAGTTTACCCCCCTCCCCGCCTGGCAACGCCCGGAGGGTTGGCTTGACTACGCGGTCAATTTGATTGACTGCGATCCTCGCCATCGGGATATTTTTGCCTATACCTTTGGCAATACGGTGGTCTTTGACAGCCTAGAGCTAGCCCGCTCCCATCTGGGTCAGTTTCGCATTGTTACCCTGGCGGGGGAGGTACTGGAAACCAGTGGCGCCATGACCGGTGGTACCCTATCCCCCCGTTCCGGCAGCCTCCACTTTGGTACGGTGGAGCCGGCGGAGTCTGAGGAAGCCCAGGCCCTACGCCAACGACTAGGGGAAATTGAGGCCATGCTGGAGCGCTGCGATCGCCAGCTGGAGGGTCTCAGCCTTAACCTGCAAACCCTGGGTCAATCCCTAATCAGCCAGCGGCAGCGGCACCGGGAACTGCAACTGCAGGGGGAACAGGAGCAAACCCAACAACACCAGCTCGATCAACGTCGCCACCAAATCACCAGCCAACTCACCCAGGCCCACCAGGAACGGAGTGCCACCCAGGAACGCCTGGATAGCCTAGCCCAAACCCTGCCCAGCCAGGAAGCCGCCCTGGCGGAGGCCCGATCGGCCCTGGCGGCCCTGGAGCAGTCCCAAACCCACAGTGAGTGGCAAACGGCCCAGGCGGCGGTCAGCCAGCTAGAGCAGGATCTGGCGGCGGCTCAGACCACCCTCCAGGCGGCGGAGCGGCGGTTGCAAGAGCAGCAAACCCAACAGCAGCAGTTGGAGTTGGCCCTGCAGCAGGCTCAGCAAAATATCCTCACCTGGCAGGGGCAACAGGGCGATCGCCAACGGCAGATCGCCCAACTCCAGGCGCAACAGACCACTATTAACCAGGACATCACCCAACTACGGCAGGCCATGGCGGTCCTCGATCAAACCCTGGCCAGTGAAAAGGCCAGCCGGGACCAGCTGGAACAGCGCCTGCGGGAGCAACGCACCCAAATCCAGCAGCAGGAGTGGCAGCGCCAGAAACTGCTGGAGACCCAGCAGGAACGGCGTCAGCAGTTGGCGGAGGCGGAGGCTCTGGTGCAGCAGCAAGGGGCGGAGTTACCCGATCCCCTACCGGAAATTCCTGCGGATCTGAATCTGGAGGATCTGCATCGGGAGTTGCGATCGCTACAACGCCGCCTGGAGGCGATGGAGCCCGTCAACATGCTGGCCCTGGAGGAGTACCAGCACACCGAAGAGCGCCTGGCCGACCTCAGTCAGAAACTGGCCACCCTGGAGGAGGAACGGACGGAGCTATTGCTACGGGTGGAAACCTTTACCACCCTGCGGCGCAAGGCTTTTCAGGAAGCCTACGATGCGGTCAATGAAAATTTCCAGACCATCTTTGCCGAACTGTCCGATGGCGATGGGCATCTGCAACTGGAGGACGGGGAGGACCCCTTTAATGGCGGGCTAAACCTGGTCGCCCACCCCAAGGGAAAACCGGTACGCCGTCTAGCCTCCATGTCAGGGGGAGAGAAGTCCTTGACAGCCCTCAGTTTTATCTTTGCCCTACAACGCTACCGCCCTTCTCCCTTCTATGCCTTTGATGAGGTGGATATGTTTCTAGACGGGGCCAACGTCGAACGCCTTTCCCGGATGATTAAGCACCAGGCGGAGCAAGCCCAGTTTATTGTGGTGAGTCTGCGTCGTCCCATGATCGAAGCGTCCCAGCGCACCATTGGGGTGACCCAGGCCCGGGGGGCCTATACCCAAGTGCTGGGCATCGACCTGGAGGCCCAGAGCGCCACACTATAGTCACCATGGTTCCTTTCATCTTGCCGCCCGATGCCCACCGTTAGTTTTCCCCTTGCCTACCTGCAGCGCCTCACCCGGATTGTCCCCGCCGATCTGGTCAGCCTAGCCTTTGACTACGGTCTCGAGGCTAACTTGCAGGGGGAAGCTCTGGTGGTGGAGGTCACCGCCGAACGCCCCGATCTGCTGGCCGCCGAGGGGTTCACCCGGGCCCTGAACATTTACCAAAATCAGCCACCTACCCGGGTCAGCCAATTATCCGACTCCGGCCGCCAGGTTACCGTAGATCCTGCGGTGCTAACCATTCGCCCCCACCTGGCGGCCCTGGTGGTGCGTCAAGCCGATCTGGGGGATGGTGGGTTGGAGGTGCTGGTGCAGTTTCAAGAAAAGGTGACCCAGACCTTTGGTCGGCAACGGCGGAAGATCGCCATTGGGGTGTATGACCTTAGCCAGGTGGTGGGTAACCTCAGCTACAGTGCCTTACCCCTAGATCAGGTGTGCTTTACCCCCCTAAATAGCCCAGGTCCCATGACGGCGCGCCAAATCCTCACTCACCACCCGGCCGGTCAGCTCTACGGTCAAACCCTGGCGGGCCATGACCAGGTTCCGGTTTTACAGGATGATCGGGGGACGGTGCTCTCCCTACCCCCGATTATTAATGCCGCTGGGGTGGGGGAGGTGACCGCCACCACCACAGACCTATTCATTGACGTTACCGGGGTTTTAGCCCAGACCGTAATGGAAACCCTCAACATTCTGGCCCACAATTTCTTAGATACGGGGGCTGAGGTGCAAACCGTCACCATTCATGGACCCACGGGCAGCCTGGTTACCCCAGTCCTAGAGCGTCGTCCGATCACCTTTTCCCCCCGGTTCTTGAATGAAATTATTGGCACCGCTATTCCCAAGGGGCAATTGGGCCCTATCCTGGCCCGGATGGATCTGGAGGTGAGTGGCACTGACCAGGTTTACGTGCCCACCTACCGTACGGATATCCTCAGTCAGGTGGATATCGCCGGTGACCTGCTGGTGGCCCTGGGGATAGAGAGTCTGCAGGCGGAGCCCCTGGCAGTCAAGTTTCACCTGGGCGAGGCTGCCCCTATGCCGCGGTTGGGCCTCCGCCTGGGGGATCTGGCCCAGCGGCTTGGGTTGATGGAGGTGAAAAGCTATATTCTCACCGATCCTGACCTGCTGGCCCACTTTGGTCACCCCTATCTACAAACCAGCAACGCCAAAAGCCGTACCCATAGTGCCACCCGTCCTACCCTATTGGCAGGATTGTTGGATATCCTCAGTCGCAACATCAATCTGCCCAAGCCGGTTAATATCTATGAGATTGGGGAGGTGGTCCAGGTGGAGGCCCAACCCATGGGTGCTGACTTTGGTAAGGTGGTGCAGGGCGTGGATCCTCAGCAGGTGCGGGAACGCTTGCACTGGGGCTTTGCCAGCCTGGATGCTCGGGCCTCCTTTAGCACCGCTAAGGCTTACCTGCAGACGTTGCTGCGGGCTTTGGGCTGTGACTATACCCTGACCACCGGTGAAGCCCCCTACTATATCCCGGGGCGGTCTGCCCGGATCCTGATCCGGGGTGAGGCCGTAGGAGAGTTTGGTGAAATCCATCCCACCCTGCTGAATGCCTTTTCCTTTCCCGAACCCGTATGCGCTGGAGAGTTAGATTGTCATATGCTGGCACGATTAATAGGGCCCAACCATGGTGAAGCGATCGCTGATGCTAGCCCCCTCTGAACTCCTCTGGGCCTTCATCGGCCTGATGTTGACCATCCTGGGGACCTGGATGGAAACCTTTAGCCTAAACCCTGGCTGGGTATGGCGGCATGGGGGTAGCGAAGTGTTATCCCTGGGGGTGAGCTTCCAGGTGGGGGCCGTGTTACTGACCGGCTGTGTGGGGGGCAAAAACGCGGCGGCCCTGGCCCAGATGGCCTACCTGGTACTGGGCTTAGCCCTATTTCAGGCCTTTGGCCTACCGGTCTTTACCCAGGGGGGAGGGTTGAGCTACTTACGGGAGCCCGGCTTTGGCTATTTATTGGGGTTTGTGCCGGCGGGCTGGCTAACCGGTTATCTCGCCTTTCTCTGGCCCCCTAGCCTGGAAACCCTGGCCTTTAGCGCCCTCTGTGGGCTAGGGCTGATCCACGGGTTTGGTATAGTTTATCTAACTCTAGCCATCCCCCTGGGCTGGCTAGAGGGGGCCGCCGCCTACGGCGAGGTCCTGATCAACTATTCCATCCTGGCCATACCAGGTCATCTGGTTTTGGTCTGTGCCGTAGCGGTGTTGTCTCTAGCCCTACGGCGTGCACTTTTTTATTAAATCCATGGGTCTGCGCAACCGTTTCCTCTGGCTCGCCGCTATTATTGGCCTCGGCCTTGACCAGTTAACCAAGGCCTGGGTGGCTCGAAACTTTGAACTCACCGTACCGCCCGATTCCATTCCCCTCTGGTCTGGGGTCTTTCACTTTACCTACGTCACCAATTCTGGCGCCGCCTTTAGCCTCTTCAGTAACAATGGAGAATGGCTAAAATGGCTGTCGTTGGGGGTGAGTCTGGGGTTAATTGGCATGGGTTTAACCACTCCCCTGCGCGATCGCTGGGAACAGGTGGGCTACGGATTAATCCTCAGCGGTGCCCTGGGCAACGGGGTCGATCGGTTATTCGCCGGTGAAGTGATCGACTTTCTCGACTTTCGGTTAATTCGCTTCCCAATTTTCAACATTGCCGATGTGTGCATCAACATCGGTATTATTTGCCTACTGATCGCCAGCATCAGACCCACCAGGCATCGTCGTTTCTGAAGATGACGATCTAGAAAGGGGTAGCCTGATTGACTAATAAAGCATGCACTGACCAATCCCAGAGAAGAGGCTCTGGGCCGCTCCCTAAACGGTCTAAACCGCTGAGGACTCTGCGGCCAGCTCCTCCAGCCGTTCCTGTTGGTCACGACTAATACAGGACTGAATCAGATCCTCGATATCTCCCTCCAGAACCGGGGTGAGGGTAAAGTTTTGATTGAGCCGGTGATCGGTCACCCGGTTATCTTTGTAGTTATAGGTGCGGATCTTTTCGGAACGGGCCCCACTACCCACCTGCGATCTCCGCATGGTGGTCACCGCTTCCTGTTGCTCCCGCAGCTTAATCTCGTAGAGCTTAGCTCGGAGAATTTGCATAGCCCGCTCCCGGTTCTTTAACTGGGATCGTTCTTCGGTACAAAATACCCGAATGCCTGACGGTTTGTGGAAGAGATCGACAGCGGTTTCCACCTTGTTGACGTTTTGGCCCCCAGCCCCACCAGAACGGGCGGTGGTAAGCTCAATATCCTTGGGGTCAATCTCCACCTCTACATCGTCCACCTCTGGCATGATCGCCACCGTGGCAGTTGAAGTATGCACCCGACCACCGGCCTCCGTCACCGGTACCCGCTGCACCCGGTGTACCCCCGCTTCAAACTTGAGCTGGCTATAGACGCGATCGCCGGCGATTTCCAGGATAGCTTCTTTGAACCCACCCATATCCGCCACCGACTCACTCAGTAGCTTCACCCGCCAGCCTTGCTTTTCAGCATAGCGAGAGTAGAGGCGAACCAGATCTCCCGCCCAAATACTAGCCTCATCGCCCCCCGTACCGGCCCGAATTTCTAACATGATATTCTTATCATCGTTAGGGTCTTGGGGGAGCAATAGCACCTTGAGTTTGTTTTCCAGGGTGCTCAGCCGTTGCTGCAACTCCTCCATCTCAAGGGAGGCCATTGCCCTTAATTCGGGATCGGCACTAGCCTCGCGGTAGACTTCCCTGGCTCCGGCCAGTTCTGCTATGATCTGCTTCCAATCACCATAAGAAATCACCGTCTCCTCCAGGGAGGAACGGGACTTAGCAATACGCTGAAACTCCTCTGGGTCTTGGGCAACATCAGGATCGGCTAACCGTCGGGTAAGTTCCTGAAAGGTCTGTTCGACGGAGTTTAGCTTTTCGATCAGATAGGCCTCGGCCATGGGTATCAGCGGAGAAATAGGGAATAGTTTTGAATTGAGACAGGCCAGGTTAATACGGCTTTGGCCAAAAGAGCCCTTAGGACAAGGTTGGCCGATAATGGCGAGCGCGGACTAGCTGTTCTGGCTCGCTTCCGTCTCCTTGCCATTAGCTATGGCCGTAGTAAAAACCAGTCTCTCGGCCCAAGCTAAAAGTCGTCGACAACTAACCCCTAGCTTTCCTTTTTGTCGCTCATACCGTACTTACGCAGGAACCGCTCCACCCGGCCTTCGGTATCAATAATCTTCTGAGTACCGGTGTAGAAAGGATGGTTGCCAGACCAAACATCAACGTGGAGCTCTGGTTTTGTAGAGCCAACGGTCATAATCTCCTGACCATCGCAGTAGACCTTAGCCTCCGGATACCAGGTGGGATGAATATCAGACTTTGCCATGGTAGGTAAAAATTGGTGCGAAATAAAAAGTAACTAACCCCTAGGGTCATTCTAACGCTTGGAAAACTGCGGCGCTTTACGGGCCTTCTTCAAGCCATACTTACGTCGTTCCTTAGCTCGGGGATCGCGGGTCAGGTATCCCTCCACCTTCAGGGGTTTGCGATTTTCTGGGTCAAGTTGACAGAGGGCCCGAGCGACCCCCATGCGAATCGCATCGGCCTGACCAGTCAAGCCACCTCCCTTGACATTAACCAGAACGTCGTAGTCATTTTCCAGACCCAACACCTCCAGGGGAGCTTTGGTAGTCATTAAATAGGCCGGGTTAAACTGCAAATAGTCGTCCCCAGGACGCTTATTAATGAGTAACTGGCCCGTACCTGGAACCAAACGCACCCGGGCAATAGCCGATTTACGGCGACCAGTACCCCAATACACGGCCCGTTCTGACTTATTGATCGCCTGCATTAGTTTGACTCTCCAGGAATAGTATTAACAACAAGGACTTGGGGGGTTTGGGCTTGGTGGGGATGGTTGGGACCAGCGTAAACCTTGAGTTTGGTAAACTGCTGACGGCCCAGGGTGGTCTTAGGCAGCATGCCCTTGACCGCATGCTCAATAATTCGTTCAGGAATACGGGCCTGGAGCTTGTCGAAGGTCTCCGTTTTCATACCACCGGGGCGGCCGGAGTGGCGGCGATAGAGCTTGGTGGTGCTCTTGCGGCCCGTGACCACGACCTTTTCAGCATTGACCACAATCACAAAATCCCCCGTATCCATGTTGGGAGTGAAATTGGGCTTATTTTTACCCCGCAGTACGGTGGCGATCTCCGTAGCCAGCCGACCTAGGCGCTGACCATCGGCATCAATCACGTGCCATTGGCGATCGATGGAACCTTGGGTAGGGACGTAGGTCTTCGTTGTCATAACATTCACATCCGTAATCCTTGAGCGTCTTTCTCTGGCAAACTAACACTAAACTCAGCACTGGCCTAGGCTACTGCAGCCCCCAGGTAAAACTGGGGCTGGGTATCAAACCAAACCTCCTGAGGAAAGGGCAAGGGATCATACCCGACCCTCAGCAGACACAGCCCTTGGGCGGGGGCTGAATACTTGACCTGATGCCTCTGGCGCTCTCGCCAGAGGCGTTCAAATTCATCACCTGGCAGTGCTCCGGTACCCACCTTAACCAGCAGGCCCATGATCAACCGCACCATACCGTATAGAAAGCCCTTGGCCTGTAGTTCAATCGTTAGAAAATCGGCCTGACGTCTGCATTCAGCCGCCTGAATTTCCACCCAGGAATGGGAACGTCCCGATCTGGCACGATGGAAGGCTGTCATATCGTGATGGCCAACCATCGGATCAAGGGCCGCCTGCATTTTGCTCTGGTCTAGATATTGATGGTAGTAATGCCAGACAAAGGGCCGGATAAACAGATTAGGGCATTGACCGGTATAAAAGGTGTATCGATATCGCCGCCACTGGGCGGAAAATTGGGCATGCCATTGGTCATCCACAACCGTCGCCGCCCGCAAAAGAATATCTTGGGGCAGGCGAGCATTTAAAATATCAGCCCAGCGGTGGGCCGGAATCAACACCGGAGCATCAAAATGGGCTACCTGAGCCGCCGCATGTACCCCCCTATCGGTACGTCCAGCACCGCTCAGTCGCACCGGATAACCCAGCACCGATTTAATGGCTTTCTCCAACTCACCCTGGACGGTACGTCCATTGGGTTGCCATTGCCAACCGTGGAGATGGGTGCCGATATACTGCACCACCACGGCTACCCGTTGGGTAAGCCGGTGGGTCTCCGGACTGGCGGAGGCCAAATGGTGCTCAATGGAGGAGGGCTTGGTCATCGGCGAGGCCATTACGATAAGACTTAGGTCAGCTCAATGATCGCCATTTCAGCATTGTCACCTCGCCGTCGGACGGTTTTAACAATGCGAGTGTAACCCCCAGCCCGAGCACCGTAACGATCAGTCACCTGGCTAAAGAGGGCGTGGACCAGGTCCTTATCGTAGATGTACCCCAGAGCTCGACGGCGAGCGGGTAAGGACCCATCCTTAGCCAGGGTGATGATGCGATCGGCTTCCTCTCGTACTGCTTGGGCTCGCGCTTTAGTAGTGGTAATGCGTCCGTGGCGAATCAGCTCGGTGGTGAGAGACCGTAACAGTGCTTTACGTTGATCAGCGGGCTTACCTAATTTATGGACTCGACAACGGTGACGCATGGTTCCTACGGGGTTGAACAACAAAAAAACGGGGATAAAGGCGAAGTTAAACCGACTTGGAGGCTTTTTCTAGAGGTAGGGTAATGCCAAGACGTTCCTGTAACGCCTCAATCACCTCTTCGGCGGACTTCTGCCCAAAGTTTTTGATTTCAAGTAGGTCCTCTTGACTAAAGTCAAGTAGATCGGCCACAGAATTTATCTGAGCCCGCTTCAAGCAGTTGTAAGCTCGCACCGAGAGGCGCAACTCTTCAATGGGAATTTGATTATTGGGATCTTCCTCCCGCACCTCTTCGTCAAACTTAGGCTCGAGGGTGACATCCTTGAGGGGCACGAATAGGTCTACCAGGATGTGAGCAGCCTGACTAATGGCCTGTTGGGGAGTAATACTACCATTGGTCCAGATGTCTAGGGTGAGCTGGTCCCTCTGCATGGAACCAGACACCACCACTTCATCCACCACGTAGTTGACCTTGCGCACCGGCATAAACACCGCGTCGATTTGGATAAAATCCAGGGCGGTAGCGTCGTCCTTACTGCGGTCAATGGCCCGATAGCCCTGGCCCCGTTCAATACGAAATTCCATCTCCAGGGTATGACCATCCACTACGGTAGCCACGTACTGATCTGGATTGACCACCTCCACCTCGGAGGGCAAATCAAAATGCCCTGCGGTCACCCGAGCCGGGCCCTGTACCATCAACCGACCAATTTGAGATTGATTAGAATAACTACGTAGGACAATCTCCTTCATGTTTAGAAGAATATCCAACACATCCTCACGAACCCCAGTAATGGTTGAAAATTCATGGGTTGCTCCAGCAATCCTCACCGCCGTAATAGCCACACCCTCCAGGTTGGACAGCAGTACCCGGCGTAGGGCATTGCCAACGGTAGTACCTTGACTACGCTCTAGGGGCTCAATTACAAAACGACCATACTGTCCCTGGTCGTCCTCCACGATGGATTCCACGCAATCTACATGAAACTGTGCCACAGTACCGTCTCCCTTCAACCTGAACGCCCAATCAACCCTAGCGAACTACTCTGGTGATGTATCCTACCTAGCGTTAGGCACCAGTGCTATAACGTTTTTTTGACCCTAAACCCGTCGGCGTTTTGGTGGTCGGCAACCGTTATGGGGAATAGGGGTGACATCACGAATTAAAGTGATCTCCAGTCCCGCCCCCTGTAGGGCTCGAATCGCCGTTTCCCGTCCCGCGCCCGGGCCGCTCACCATCACCTCAATTTGACGCATGCCCTGATCCATGGCCCGACGGGCAGCGCTGTCAGCAGCGGTTTGAGCCGCAAAGGGAGTTCCCTTTTTGGCTCCTTTGAAACCACTAGAACCGGCTGAAGCCCAGGAAATAGCTTCGCCCCCCTGATCGGTAATGGTCACAATGGTGTTATTGAAGGTGGAGCAAATATGGGCAACCCCACTGGGAATGTTTTTTTTACTCTTTCGAGGACCGGTCTTGCGGGTTGGTTTGGCCATGGCTGTGCTGCTAAAACAATGTCATGAGAATACTTGGAAAAATCAGAACTGGGAAAAATTTTTAGATGATTCCCAAACACTCGAAAAACTCGCATACCATTGGAGCGAGCCTAACCGCTAGGTCCCCAGAGTGCGTCGACTACCCCAGGGCTAAACCTAGCTTTACTTCTTAGGTGCCTTTTTCTTGCCAGCTACGGTACGACGCGTACCACCCCGTCGGGTGCGGGAGTTGGTACGGGTGCGCTGTCCACGCACAGGCAACCCAGCCCGATGTCGTCGACCTCGATAGGAGCCAATATCCATCAATCGCTTGATGTTCATGCTCTCCAGACGTCGTAGGTCTCCCTCAACCTGATAATCACTTTCAACGGCATCGCGCAGCTTAGCTACGTCAGCATCGGTCAGGTCCTTAACCCGGATATCTGGATTAACACCAGTCTTAACGAGAATGGCCTTAGAGCGGGTTAACCCAATGCCGTAAATATAGGTCAAGCCAATTTCAATTCGTTTATCACGTGGCAAATCCACGCCTGCTATCCGTGCCACCTAGAACTATCCCCCCAAAACGATCTCGCCCAGCATTATTTTGATTGGCACTTTACATAGATCCCTTAACACCTAGCCAGACCCAAGGCAGCAAGTTTATGACTGTGACCATGCAAAGAAATCTTTGCCATACCCCTAGTCACGCCTCGAACTAACCTTGACGCTGCTTGTGCTTGGGATTGTTACAAATCACCATGACCCGTCCGCGACGACGAATCACGCGACACTTATCGCACATTTTGCGAACAGATGCCCGGACTTTCATGCGCAACTCGCACTTCACTACAGAATGCCTATCCTAGCAAACTATGGTCGCGCTCGTCAAATTTAGTTTAAATCTAACTTTTATATGATTTCTGTCTCCGGACAATCTTCGGCCACCATCAACTCCACATCCCCCCTGGGGACAGTAGCTAATCGTTGGGTAATCGCTCCAATGCTCTCCAACCGCACCATCTCTTCCCAGGAACAGATCTGGTCGTCCTCTTCCGTTTCATAGCGTAGGGTGATGAGATCGCCTTCGATATCTAAGATTCGAGCTCGCTCTACCCAGCGCTGTTGGTCTCGCAAGAAGATCCATACTTCTCGACCATCACAACAGAGTTGGTAGATCTTGCGATGTAGCATAGGCGCTTCTCCTAATCCGCTAAGGTTCATTAAGGGTCTTAGCCTGATGGACAACTATGGGGGTAAGTCGATAGTTTCCCTAAATTTTAGCTAACTCTGGATTGGATTAACAGGACAGGAAAGGAAATGGAGTTGAAGAAGGCATCAGGGTGGTGATGAGATTTATCCCGGCTACCGTCAACCTTTTCCCCTAGGATTTAGATAGGAATCTGTCAAGAAACTCTAAACTCTTCTAGAAAACCTCTTGAGGAAAGAGCCGTAGTGGTACGGGGTGAACGCATAACCGATACAAGCCTCCTAACTACCTTCCGCCCCGTTTCAGGCCATGCTAATAGACGTTTTATCAGTATACTTGGGTAGTTAGTGTGTTTAGCGATACTTTTTCATTGGCGCCAGGTCTCTCAAGCTATAGTGGAAATAACCATACGACGGTTCTTCAGCGATGTTGCTGCACCTTTCCACCTGGCCCGAAGTCGAGACTTACCTCACCCGTTCCCGGGGCATAATTTTGCCCATCGGCTCTACGGAACAGCACGGACCAACTGGACTGATTGGCACTGATGCCATTTGTGCGGAGTTGGTGGCCCAGGAGGTCGGGGCTGTGACTCATGCCCTGGTAGCTCCCACCATCAACGTTGGTATGGCTCTGCACCATACCGCTTTCCCCGGCAGCATGAGTTTACGGCCCAGCACATTGATTGCCCTGGTGCAGGATTACCTCAAACCCCTGGTCAGCTACGGTTTTACCCGATTTTTTTTTGTTAACGGCCATGGTGGTAACATTGCCCCTCTTAAGGCGGCCTTTGCGGAAACCTACGCTGCCTTGGCGGAGGCCCAGATACCCCGGGCGGAACAGGTCCGGTGTAGCTTGGCCAACTGGTTTATGGCCCCCTCGGTTTACCGTCTAGCCAAGCAGCTCTACGGCGACCAGGAGGGCTCCCACGCCACCCCTAGCGAAGTCGCCCTCACCCAATATGCTTACCCCGACCAGATCAAAGTCGCTCCCCTAGATCCGCCGGTGGCGGTGTCTGGGTTTCCCATCTACGGTCCAGCGGACTTTCGGGACCATTATCCCGATGGTCGCATGGGGTCTAACCCCGCCCTGGCTACCCCAGAGCATGGTCGGCAGTTTTGTGAGGCAGCAGTGCAGGATCTAAGCCAGGATTATCTGGCCTTTTTGGCCGCTGATTAGTACTGACTACCAAGAGCCTAGTACTATTCTGGTAAGAGCCTCCGTTCAAGAGTTTTTCTGTCCAGACCTGAACTATGCATAATTTTCTACCCATTGCCTACTTTGAAGGGGAATTTCGGAACTTTCAGGATGCCAAAATCTCCATAGCCACCCACGCGCTTCATTACGGTACTGGGGCTTTCGGGGGACTGCGGGGCATTCCTGACCCCGACCATGCTAATCAGGTTTTACTATTCAGGCTAGATCGCCACTGCCAACGCCTGAGCACCAGTGCCCGATTATTGAACTACAATTTGCCAGCGGATACCATCCAGACGATAATTACTGAGTTCGTACAGAAAAATCGACCCACCACGTCCTTCTATATCAGACCCTTTGTCTACACCTCTGACCTGGGAATCTCCCCCCGCCTACACCAGGTGGAGAAAAATTTCTTTGTCTACGGTTTGGAATTGGGGGATTATCTATCGCCCGAGGGGGTGAGCTGTCGGATCAGCTCCTGGTATCGCCAGGAAGACCGTAGCCTGCCCCTGCGGGGAAAAATTAGTGGCGCCTATATCACCTCTTCCCTGGCGAAAACAGAGGCGGTGGAGTCTGGGTTTGATGAAGCAATTTTAATTAATTCCCAGGGTAAAGTCAGTGAGGCGTCGGGCATGAATGTGTTTATTGTGCGCCATGGCAAACTGGTTACCCCCGGCTATGAGCAGGATATTTTGGAGGGTATTACCCGCGATAGCATTTTGACCCTTGCGCGGGACATTGGCTTAGAAGTGGTCGAGCGACCGGTGGATAAATCGGAGTTGTTGATTGCCGATGAGGTGTTCCTCAGTGGTACAGCGGCCAAAATCACTCCGGTGCGCCAGGTTGAAGCCTATACCCTACCCAGTCATCGGCCTGTCACCGATCGCCTGCGGCATCAACTGACCGTAATTACAGAGGGTCGGGACCCAGCCTACCGTGACTGGATATTTGCGATTCCGATTTAGGGATGGGATGCTGTAGGGATGGACTGAGTCTAGACCAGAGGCGAAGACGACTAAAAAGTACCCTCCTCACCATAGGTGTAGGGGGGTGGACCGATGGGAAATTTAGAGTGGTTTTAACCTAACAAGGCTCGGTGCTGGTTGGGCGAGCTCCGAAGCAACTCCTAGGTCTAAAGGCTATAGCGAATTCCCCGATAGGTTAACTGGGTCCTGATAGGGGATGAGCTGGCAACTTTAAATCGCTTGAAGGGGTAGGGTCTACCTAAAAATATGCCATGCTCGCCGGTCACCACGGCATCAACGGCGGGAAAAGAGGCTTGGTAAGGTTGGCCATGGTAGGTCAGTTGCATGATAGACACTCCTAGGTGATCAAGATTAGGGGAAACAAAGTCATCTACAAAAAGCGAATTCTGCAGCACCGGAAAGGTAGCGATCAGGAGAGATTCCATCCCCTGAGTTGGATTGGCTACTGCCAAACGCCATTACCAAAACATTTCTAAACTTTATGTAACTTTAGAAACAAACTGAAAAAGTCAACTGTGTATAGGTGCAATTATGTAGCTAAAGGCACCGTTATAAGGTGAAGGAAACGTTAAATTTCAGGGCCTGACGTGGAGCGTATGGAACCTAGGGGGTGGTATGTAGCTTTGGCCAGAGTGGATAAACTCCGGGGGATTCAACTCAGAGGATGGAAACCAGGGTCTAGCTTCCTCAGTTCACGGTATGCTTAATGCTTGGTACTTCTTTCGCTGGGGTTAGTGGCCCCAGACTGAGTTCGACTAAGCCATACCCATGACAGATACTGCTCCGCCTGACCAGCAACGTTCCTCCCATCCGATTGGGGTGCGTAAGATCCGCACCATGATCGAAGGCTTTGACGACATCAGTCATGGCGGTATTCCATCCGGGCGCTCGACCCTCGTGAGTGGCACCTCCGGCACTGGCAAAACCCTATTCGCAGCCCAATTCATCTACAACGGCATTACCTATTTTGATGAACCGGGGGTGTTTGTCACCTTTGAAGAATCCCCCCAGGACATTATTCAAAATGCCTATAGTTTTGGCTGGGACCTGCAAAAACTGGTGAATGAGAGCAAGTTATTTATTTTAGATGCCTCCCCCGATCCCGAGGGTCAGGACGTGGTGGGTAACTTTGACCTGTCAGCCCTAATCGAGCGGATTCAGTACGCCATCCGTAAGTACAAGGCCCGTCGGGTGTCGATTGACTCCGTTACGGCAGTGTTTCAGCAGTACGATGCGGCCTCGGTGGTGCGGCGGGAGATTTTTCGTCTGGTGGCTCGCCTCAAGCAGATGGGGGTGACCACGGTCATGACCACCGAACGCTTGGATGAGTACGGTCCGGTGGCCCGCTTTGGGGTGGAGGAGTTTGTCTCCGATAACGTGGTGATCGTCCGTAATGCCCTGGAGGGGGAGCGCCGTCGTCGCACCATTGAAATCCTCAAGTTGCGGGGCACCACCCATATGAAGGGGGAGTACCCCTTCACCATTACCAATGAGGGGATTAACATCTTCCCCCTGGGAGCGATGCGATTGACCCAACGATCCTCCAATGCCCGGGTATCCTCTGGGGTGCCCACTCTGGACGAAATGTGCGGCGGCGGCTTCTTCAAGGATTCTATTATTCTGGCAACGGGGGCCACCGGTACGGGCAAAACCCTACTGGTCAGTAAGTTCCTGGTGGATGGTTGCAAAAACGGTGAGCGGGCGATCTTATTTGCCTACGAAGAGTCCCGCGCCCAGCTTTCCCGCAATGCCTACTCCTGGGGCATTGACTTTGAGGAAATGGAGCAGCAAGGATTGCTGAAGATTATCTGTGCCTACCCCGAGTCCGCCGGGCTGGAGGATCACCTGCAAATTATTAAGACGGAGATTTCCCAGTTTAAGCCCGCCCGCATGGCGATCGACTCCCTTTCCGCCCTTGACCGGGGGGTGAGTAACAATTCCTTCCGCCAGTTTGTGATTGGGGTGACGGGTTTTGCCAAGCAGGAGGAAATCACCGGCTTTTTCACCAACACTACGGAGCAGTTTATGGGGCTGCACTCGATCACCGAGTCCCATATTTCCACCATTACCGACACTATTTTGATGCTGCAGTACGTTGAGGTGCGGGGGCAGATGTCCCGGGCCATCAATGTCTTCAAGATGCGGGGCTCCTGGCATGATAAGGGGATCCGGGAATACACCATCAGCAGCCACGGTCCGGAAATCAAGGATTCCTTCCGCAACCTGGAACGGATTATCAGTGGTTCTCCCACCCGCATTGCGGTGGACGAAAAGAGCGAACTTTCCCGCATTGTCCAAGGGGTGCAGGGGGACGGGGAGGATTAGTCCTGGGGTGATCGGTGGGTATTGACCGGTTCCCCCAGGATATGGGTGGCAAACACCGCCCGGTCATCCCCCAGGATCAGCAGGGCAAACACCAGGTCTGCCAAGTCATCTAGGGTAGTGGGGAGGCGATCGCCCTGGCGCAGGGCCAATAGGGGGGTAGCCCTCGGATCAAGGACGATACAATCCGCCTCTTTGCCGGGATCAAAGTTGCCCAGTTTCGCCTCCAGATTGAGGGCCCTAGCCCCCCCCAAGGTGGCTAGAAACAGGGTTTGGTAGGGAGAAAGGCGTTGGCCCTGGAGTTGGGCGACCTTATAGGCCTCCTTGCCGGTCTGCAGCAGGGAGAAACTGGTGCCAGCCCCAATGTCGGTGCCCAGCCCCAGCTTCACCGGGCGATCGCGGCGTTTGGCCTGATCTAAGCGAAATAGACCGCTGCCCAGGAACAGGTTAGAGGTGGGACAAAAGCATAGGGCCGCCCGGGCCTGGGCCAAGCGCTGCCATTCCGCCTCGGTGAGATGAATGCCGTGGGCAAAGAGGGATCGTTCCCCCACCAGGCCCGCCTGGTCGTAGACATCCAGGTAACCCTTATGGTCTGGAAAAAGGGACTGAATCCAGGCCACCTCCTGCTGGTTTTCGGAGAGGTGGGTGTGGAGATAGACATCGGGGAACTCCTCCAGTAGGCGGGCCGCCAGGCGCAGCTGAGCCGGGCTGGAGGTGCCGGCAAAGCGGGGGGTAACGGCGTAGAGCAGCCGCCCTCGCCCATGCCACTTTTCAATCAGGGCCTTAGACTCCTGGTAGGAGGACTCGGCGGTGTCGCAGAGGCCCTCCGGGGCGTGGCGATCCATCATCACCTTGCCGCTAATCATGCGCAGGTTGCGGGCCGCCGCCGCCTCAAAAAAGGCCTCCACCGACTGGGGAAACACGGCGGCAAACACCAGGGCGGTGGTGGTACCGTGGCGCAGTAGCTCATCTAAAAATAGGTTGGCCACCTGGCTGGCGTGGTCGCGATCAGCAAACTGGAGCTCGGTGGGGAAGGTATAACGCTGCAGCCATTGCAGCAACTGTTCCCCATAGGAGCCAATCATGGCGGTTTGGGGATAGTGGATGTGGGTGTCAATCAATCCAGGGAGGATCAGCTTGCCGCTGTAATCGAGGATGGGCCTGTTCCCCAACTGGTCCGCCAGGTCAGGGTAGGGGGCGGTGGCCAGGATATGACCGTCCCGAATTACCAGCAGACCGTCCGGCAGGTACCGCACCGCCTCCGCCTCCGGTACCAGGAAGGGATCGGCCACAAAGTCGAGCAGGGTACCCCGCAGCAGGCGATCGCTGGGTCCTATCCTGGGCAAATCCATCGGCAAGCCCTAACCAAAATAGCTGGGCTCATTCCCCGGCGTCCACTTAATATTGCAGCCGATGCTGGGTTTTTGATCTGGGGTCAGGGGTTGCCCGCTCAGCACCGCCTCCAGGGCCTGGCGTAGGTCAGCGCCGGTCACCGGCAGGCCATTGCTGGGGCGACTATCGTCTAACTGGCCCCGGTACACCAACCGTCGCTGCTGATCAAACACAAAGAAATCCGGAGTGCAGGCGGCGGTGTATTGCTTGGCCACCGCCTGGGTGGCGTCAAAACAGTAGGGGAAGGTAAAGCCCTGCTCCTGGGCCTGGGCCTTGAGGTGTTCGGGGCCATCCTGGGGATGGGTCTGGAGGCTATTGGCGCTGATCGCCACCATGGCTACCCCGCGGGGTTGGTAATCCCGGCCGAGTCGGGCTAACTCCGCCTCCACATGCTTAACAAAGGGGCAATGACGACAGATAAACATCACCAGCAGGGCTGGCGCCCCAGCAAAGCTGGCCAGGCTAATGGTTTGGCCGGAAACCACATCGGTGAGGCTAAAGTCTGGGGCAGCGGTGCCCAGGGGTAACATTGTCGATTCCACCATAACCATGGACTGATCTCCGAGGGGTTACTGCAGCATACCCCTACTATAGAGCCTCCTTTCCCACCTGATCGCCGCCCATTGGCCAAGGTTTTAGGGGTAGCCTTGAGGGCTGGTTTGCAGATTTTTCGTCATTACCTGACTTGAATACTTCAGTAGGATAGGCTCAATAGGGGTAGCTATAGCCGTAGGCACCTACAAGGGAACGGAGGCGAGCTAGAACGCCTACCCAGCTTTGACTGATCACCGTGTCCTAAGGGTTCTGGCCAAAGCTATCAAACCGCTTTTCCCTGCTGTTACGTGACCAGTGACCATGCTGTTTAAGAGACTAAATCTGGGTTTGGCCTGGCGCCGGATCCCCGCCTGGCTAGGGCTGCTGGTCTGGGCCGGGGGGTTGCTGGCCATCCGCCATCCCCAGCAAAGTTTAATGGCCCACGATGAGGGCTACTACGCCCAGCAGGCTCGCTGGATTGTGGAGACCCAGGATTGGGTTACCGTGGGCTGGTGGGGGGCACCGGTGTTCGATCGCACGATCGGCGCCCAGTGGCTAATCGCCCTCAGTTACCAGGTCTTTGGGGTGCAGGAGTGGTCCGCCCGCCTACCCAGTCTGGTGGCTTCCCTGGCGGCCATCCTGCTGACCTGGCGCTTGGGTCAGCGGTTACAGCCCCTCACCAACGGGGTCTGGGGGGCGGCCATCCTGGCGGTAATGCCCCTCTGGGTGCAGTCTAGCCAGCTGGCCACCCAGGACATGGTGCTGATCTGTTTGGAGCTGCTTGCCCTGTGGGCCCTGCTCCAGAGCGAAGCTGCCCCCCGCCACCGCTGGGGGTGGGGGATGGTGGCGGGGATGGCCCTCAGCCTGGGGTTTTTAGCCAAGAGCGTGATGATTGTCCTACCGGCGATCGCCCTACTCCCCTACCTGATTGGGGGTCACCGATCCCACCGTCACCTGGCTAACCCGGGGCTATACGCCGGGCTGATTTTGGGGTCAATCCCCAGCGCCCTGTGGCTCGGGGCCAGTGTGGGGCGCTACGGCCTCCTACCCCTCCAGCAGTTGCTGGGGAAGTTGGTGCTGCTTTCCCAGGCCGGCTCCGCCGGTGCCACCCCGGCCACCTTCCAATCCACCACCACCGCCGCCTACTACCTCTGGCACCTGCCCCTCACCACCTTCCCCTGGGTGGCGGTGGCCGGTCTGGGGGGCTGGTTAGTCTGGCGTCATCCCCAGGTGGGGCGCCGCCGCCTCTGGCTGGGCTACCCCCTGGTGTTACTGCTGTTGCTCAGTCTCTTTGATACCCGCACCTGGTACTACTCCCTCCAGCTGTATCCCTTTGTCGCCCTGCTGGCGGGGGTGGGGTTAACCCATCTGGGGCGGCTGTATCGTTGTCGGGCTCCCCGTCGCCACCGCCTGGCCCTGGGGCTGGGTTGGGGCCTGGGGGTGTTGGCGGTGCTGTTGCTCTCCGCCGGAGCCGCCCTGGTGCTCACCCCCGCTCCCCTGGTGCCGGCTGAGTTGCGGCCCTACGGTTGGCTGGGGCTAATGGGGGGGCTGGGCTGGTTAGTGCCCTGGGGGCTAGGGCTTTGGCGCGGTACTCGGGTCAGCCGATCGCAGCAAGCCCTCTGGCAGGGGGGCTGGTTATTGGGGCCCTGGCTGGGCATTGCCGCCGCCTTTGCCACCGGGCTCTGGGGCAACTACTGCGGTGACCTGAAGACGGCCCTGGCGGCGGAGCCGATCGCCGGTGTGCTGGCTGCCAATTCCATTTACATGGTGCAGCCGGGGGGCGATCGGGACAGTATTTTGCTGAGTTTCTACACCCCCCACCTGGCCACGGCCCTGACGGATTGGCGGGACCTGCCCTCCGAATCCTACGGGTGGGGCAATACCCAACTGGTGCCGGTGACCGCCCCCGATTACCAGGTGGTGGCTACCCTGGGGGAATGGCAACTGATCCGGGCGCCCCTGCTGCCCCGCCTCACCCCCCGGGGTTAGTTAGGGGAGGGGGACAATACGCAGGCTATCGGGCTGGCCAGGGTTACCCTGGATCGCCAGCCCCCGCTGATTGGCATGGAGATGGCGGACCAGGGCGTAGATAGTTTCCATGGCCTCCGGGTAACCACAGCGCTGGGCCAGCTCCACCAAGCTAAGAGGTTCAGGGCTGTGCCGCAGGGTCTGGACCACGGCCTGCTGGAGTTGCAGGATGCCCGCCGCCGCCTTTTTGCCCGCCTCCACCCCGGGCTGGTGGTAGGCGTTAATGTTGACCAGGGAGGCATAGAGCCCCACAGCCCGTTCATAGAGGGCAATCAGGGCACCCACACCGGAGGGGGTGACCTCCGGCAGGGTGAGGGTGATGGACTGGCGGTGGTTGTCGTAAAGGGCCTGACGAGTGCCCTGGAGAAAGCCAAACAGGTAGTCGCCGGCGGTGACGCCGGGGTCTAGATCCATAGAGGCCTCGTCCCGATCCTTCAGGACTTCGATAAAGGTGACAAAGAAGTTGGGTACCCCCTCCCGCAGTTGTTGCACGTAGGCATGCTGGTCGGTAGAGCCCTTATTGCCGTAGACGGCGATCCCCTGGTGGACCACCTGGCCAGCCAGGTCGGTTTCCTTACCAAGGGACTCCATCACCAGTTGCTGCAGGTATCGGCTGAATAACAGCAGGCTGTCCTTGTAGGGCAGCACCACCATATCCTTTTCCCCCTTGCCCTGGCCGGCGTAATACCAAGCTAGGGCAATCAGGGCGGCGGGGTTTTGATGCAAATCCGCCACGCGGGTGGCGGCATCCATGGCCTTAGCTCCGGCCAGCATCGCCCGCAGGTTAATGTTTTGCAGCGCGGCGGGCAATAACCCCACGGCGGACAGCTCCGAGGTGCGCCCCCCCACCCAATCCCGCATGGGGAAGGTGGCCAGCCAGCCCTCCTGCAGGGCCTGCTGCTCCAGCTGGCTGCCCCCACCGGTAACCGCCACCGCCTGTTTGGCAAAGGGCAGACCCAGGGTTTCAAAGCGGTGTCGCACCTCTAGCATGCCGTTGCGGGTTTCAGGGGTGCCGCCGGATTTGGAGGTGACGATCACCAGGGTGGTGGCCAGGCGATCACCGAGGCGATTCAAAATTCGGTCGATCCCCTCCGGGTCGGTATTGTCGATAAAGTGAATCGCCAGGGGTGGAGGATCGGGGGCCAGGGCCTGGGCCACAAACTGGGGACCGAGGGCAGATCCACCAATACCAATGGCGAGAATGTCGGTGAAGTGCTCCTGACCGGGGGGATAGATACCACCGGTGCGCACCTGGCTGGAAAATTGCTCAATCTTGGCCAGGGTATCAATGATATCCTGACGTAGCTCGGCAGTGGGGGCCAGATCGGGATCCCGTAGCCAGTAGTGACCCACCATGCGGTTTTCGTCTGGGTTAGCGATCGCTCCCCCTTCAAGGGCCGCCATATCTCTAAAGGCTTTTTCCAGACGGGGCTGCATCTGGGCGACGAAGGCGTCATCCATGCCCATGCGACTAATATCCAGATAAAATCCCAGGCCGTCGTGGTAATAGAGCCAGTCCTTGTAGCGTTGCCAGAGAGCGGTGGCGGTCATTCCCTTACTCCTCACACTAAGCCCGTGCATCCCTAGTTTACTGGAGTGGGGTTTAGCCGCAGCGAAATTCTAAGGAAAACCTGGAAGCGACCCTGGCCAACCCCTACTCCGCCGATTTAAAGGCCCGTAGGCGGTTCGATAGGCTACGAATCACCTCCAGGGCAAACAGCGGGGTCTCCTGGACTAAGAACTTAAAATGACTGGCATCCACCGCCGCCAGCCGACAATCAGTTTGGGCCACCGCCGTTGAGGCTCGCAGGGGCGGAACTTGCACCAGCGCCCCTTCACCAAATACATCCCCAGCCCGAATCGTCTCCACCACCTGGCCCTGCACCTGGAGCGTCACCTCGCCCTCGATGACGCCGTACATGACATCCCCCACCTCATCCAGCTCAAAAATCACCGTACCAGCGGGAATGGTTTGAATATCGGGAGCCTTGGAGAATATTTCAATGACCTGGGCAGGTTCCAGCATGGTGGGGGCCTCTATAGTCGTGGGAAAAGGTTACAAAACAGCAATCAGAAACTTGAGAAGAATTTTATAGTGCTGCTGTCCCCCACCAGGTTAAGCACAGCTTAAGCCAGGGCCAGGGAGAGAGACCCGGTTCCCTATGCTCGGTTACCCCTAAGGATTGTGATATAAACCATTGATTCTTACAATGGAATGATTAACTGGTGGTCATAATGACCCAGGAGGGGGCCATGGTCAGTCGTCCGATTATTCTTGGCATCGTTGGGGACAGTGCGGCAGGGAAAACCACCCTAACTCGCGGCATTGCCCAAATTCTTGGCGAAGACCAGGTGACCACCATCTGTACCGATGACTACCACCGCTACGATCGCAAGCAACGCAAGGAACTGGGGATTTCCGCCCTACATCCCGACTGTAACTACATCGATATTATTCAACAACACCTGGGGTTGTTGCGCATTGGCCAACCCATCCTCAAACCCATTTACAACCACAGTACCGGGGAATTTGATCCACCGGAATACATTGCTCCCCGTCGCTTTGTGATCGTAGAGGGGCTGCTGGGCTATTCCACCCGGACCTGCCGTGATGCCTACGATGTTAAGGTTTATCTGGCGCCCCCGGAAGACCTGCGGGCCAACTGGAAAATTAAGCGCGATACCCGTAAGCGGGGCTATACCCCGGAGGAGGTGGTGGAGCAGATCAGGGCCAGGGAAGCTGACTCCGAAGCCTTTATTCGGCCCCAGCGGCAGTGGGCCGATGTGGTGGTTAGTTTCTATCCGCCTGATAAGGCCGATGGCACCGATGAATTACTGCTGAATGTGCGGTTGGTGATGCGTCCCACCATTCCCCACCCGGACTTTAGTCACCTGTTAGAGAGTAAACACGGCGCCACCCTTAGTGATGCCGTACGGTTGGAGTTGGATCGGGATATGGGTAAGCCGGTGGATGTGCTGGAAATTGATGGTCATGCCACGGCGGAACCAGTCCAGGAACTGGAGCGCACCCTCTGCAATGAGATTCCTTACCTGGGCAAGTTTTGCAGCATTGAGGGCAACACCGATATTGGCAAGGTGATTGGCACCACCGGCGAAACTCTACAGAGCTATCCCCTAGCCCTGACCCAGTTATTGATTACCTACCACATGCTGAAGGCGGCTAACATTTTTGATTAGGGTAGGGTTTGGTAGCCTTATCGATCTGGTTGGTCGCTCACCTCTAACTTCTGTCCCTTCCTTAGCACCGCGATCGCACCAGGCTTTGAACCAGGGCGGCGAGTTTTGCTGAACTATCTCTGACCGCTAACTGGGCAGCGGCTTCGCCCATCTCCTTTAACCGTTGGGGGTAGTTAAGGAGATCCATGACCTGCTGGGCTAACTGGTCGGCGGTCAGCTCTGCTTGCGACAATAGCAGTGCGGCCCCGGCCTGACTAAATACCTGGGCATTGACGGTTTGGTGATCTTCAGCGGCAAAGGGATAGGGAATCAAAATGGCGGGGGTGTGACTGACGGCGAGTTCCGTCAGGGTGCCGGCCCCCGCCCGGCTGATCACCAGATTAGCCCGCTGCAGCAGGGCGGCCATGTTATCGAAAAACGGGCGTTGGATATAGTGGGGGTGACTGAGGCGATCGCTCTCAGTATCCTGACTACCGGTTTGGTGCACCACCCAGGCACCGGCCTCGAGCCAGGTAGGAGCGGCCTCCCGTACCCGCTGGTTGATCGCCACCGCCCCCTGGCTGCCCCCCACCACCACAATCAGTGGAGCTCCCTGGGGAATCTCTAAATCTTCCAGGGAAAGGGGCGACGGTTCTAGAAAGTCAGCCCGCACCGGGGTGCCAGTCACCAGGGTGCGGGCCCGGGGCAGGTAGGCCTGACTGGCGGCAAACCCCAGGGCCACCGCGCTACACCAGGGGGCTAACCAGCGCGTCACCTTGCCGGGTAGGGCATTGGACTCATGCAAAATTACCGGTAGGCCTAGTGATCGGGCCGCCAAAATGGCAGGGGCCGCAATATAGCCCCCGGTGGTAAATACCCCATCATAGTGGCCCTGACTCAGCAATTTACGGGTTTGCCAGGTGGCCCGAAAAAACTTTACCAGCACCGGCAAGAGGCGTTTCCAACCGCCTTGCAAGCCGGTCATCGGCACCGTGTGCAGCGGAAAATCCCTGGGCACCAGGGTGGTTTCTAGCCGATTGGGAACCCCGAGCCACTCAATCCGGTAGTGGAGTTGATCCAGAGCAGCGGCTGTGGCCAGGGCCGGAAACAGATGACCGCCGGTGCCACTGGCGGCGACTAGGAGGTGGGGGGCACTGGGGGCCACGGTCACGCCTTTCTCGACAAAACGACTCCTACTATACCAATTCTCTAGACATTGCTATAAGCTTAAGCTAACAATTCTCTTAACGCTGTAATATCCATGGAGCGACGCCCCTGGCCATTCCTATCGTTCCTGACTAGTTTAGCCCTTGGCAGTGCCCTGGGTCTTCCCTCGACGGCGATGGCCGCCCCGATCGGCAACCCACCGCTGGAGGTACGGCAGACCCTAGAGAATATCGAAGCGGCCGCCAACGATCGCGATCTCGATCGGGTGATGGGCTACTACAGCTCAGACTTTGGTAGTGACACCGGCTTTGACTATGCTGGTTTGAGGCAAACCCTGACCACCCTCTGGCAAACCTATCGGACCCTGACCTACGACATTGAGCTGCTCTCTTGGGATACCACGGGTGCTGGCGTTTACACCGTAGAAACCCGTACCCGGGTCAACGGAGTGGAGCTGCGATCTAATCGGGAACTCACCCTCAGTGCCGAGGTTACCTCCCGACAACGGTTACAAAATGGCCAAGTAGCCTACCAACAGGTGTTGTCAGAAACTAGTCGCCTCTCCTCTGGAGCCAATCCTCCCCAGATCCAAATCCAACTGCCCACCACCCTGACCCCAGGACAGTCCTTTAGTTTTGATACGGTGGTGACGGAGCCACTCGACGGGCGGTCCCTAATGGGGGCGGCTGTGGATGAGAGAGTCACGGCGACCGACTTTTTCGTGCCCCGGTCCATAGCGTTGGATGTGCTCACTGCTGGTGGACTTTACAAACTGGGCACCGCCCCGCCCACCGCTGATCAGCGGTGGGTTTCGGCGGTGGTTGTTCGGGAGGATGGCCTGGTGGTCGATACCCGCCGGGTGCAGATCCAACCCTAGTGCAATGCTAGTATGACCAAGTCCTTGTCCAGCCAGGGTTTAACTCGATACTGGCCCCTCTGGTTGGCGGGGGGTTTGGTGGCTCTGGTTACCCTAGCGGTGGGGTCGGCGGTTAATTTACTTCGCCTTCCCAATTTGCCTAACTGTCGAGCTATCTTCTGGCCCACGGCGACGGCGGTTACCCGCCTCCAGTGCGCTGAAGCCTACGCGGCCCAGGGTAAGGTGGAGGATTATCTGGAGGCCATTGCCCTGGTGCAGGCCCTGCCCGATAACCATCCCCTCCGTCAGGAAATTGACCAGCGTGTGGAAGGTTGGTCACGGCGGATTCTCGACCTGGCGGAGGAAAGTTTTCAATCCGGCCAGCTAGAGGCGGCGATCGCCACCGCCGGCCGCATTCCCCCCAACACGGCCGCTGCTACCCTGGTGAAGGAACGGATCCAAAGCTGGCAAGGAGTCTGGAAACAGGGGAAAAGCCTCTACCAAGAGGCGGAAACCCAGCTGAGCCAACTTAAATTTCAGGAGGCCTTTAGCCTGGCAACCCAGTTACTGAGCCTGAATAATACCTACTGGAAAACCACCCGCTACGAGGAATTAACCACCAAGATCGCCGCCTCTCGCCAGGATTTAAATAATTTAGGACGGGCTAAGGGCCTGGCCCGCCAGCGCACCCTGACGGCCCTGAAGGAAGCCATCACCATTGCCCAGGCTATCCCCAAGGACAGCCCGGTGCAGGCGGAGGCCCAGCGAGTGTTGGCCAGTTTCGGTCAGGATTTGCTAGCGATGGCGAGTGCCGCCCTGGAACGGCGCCAGGCGGATGAAGCGCGGCAAATGGTTGACGCCATTCCCCCCCAGCTTAACCTGGTGGCGGAAATTACCGATATGAATACCTTGATTGAGGCCAGTCAACTGGCCTGGCAGGACACGGTGGTGGGCTTGGAGGCGGCCATCACCCGGTTACAAAGCTTAGGATCCGATCGCCCTCTCTATGGCCAGGCCCAGGCCCTGATTCAGGATTGGCAGGCGGCGGTGCAGGGGCGATCTCGTCTAGATTGGTCTCGGCAACTAGCCTTGGGGGGCACTCCCAGCGACCTCTACGGGGCCATTACCGAAGCCCAGCAAATTTCCCGAAGTAATCCTGTCTGGCCGGAAGCCAAACAAGCCATTGCTGATTGGCGCCGACAGGTTGAAACTCTGGAGGACCAACCCATCCTGAATCAGGCCCAACAGTTGGCGGCCGCTGGCAATCTCACCGGGGCGATCACCACAACCCAACAAATTGCCCCCGGTCGAGCCCTCTCCGCCGAGGCAGAAAGTCTCCGTCAACAGTGGCGTCAACAACAACAACGGGCGGAGGATAGCCCCCGCCTTAGTCAGGCCCAGCAGCTAGCGGCGGCGGGCCGACTGACCGAGGCGATCGCCCTGGCAGAGAGCATCGGCCCAGGACGTGCCCTCTCCGACCAGGCCCAGGTCCAGGCGACTAGCTGGCGGCAACAACTCCAGGATCAGCAGAACCTGGCGGCCGCCGATCGGATCGGTCAGCGTCAGGCGGTTAACCCCCTTCTGCAGGCCATTGCCCTGGCCCAGCAGGTGCCGCAGACCAGCCCCCGCCGGGCCGAGGCCCGTGAGCGAATTGATCGATGGAGCCTGGATCTGCTCCGCCTGGCGGACCAGCAAGCCGCCCTTAACCTGGAACAGGCGATCGCCATTGCCCGTCAGGTGCCCCCCCAAACCGAAGCCTATGCCCTAGCTCAGTTGCGCCTGCGCCAGTGGCAAACCGCTCCTTAACCAGGCACCGAGGCATTCTAATGGGCCGGTTGATTGATCCGGGGCGGCATGCGTTGAGCCAGGGGTACCACCGGATCGGTGACCCTAAAGCTGGACAGATTAGCCTTCAAGAGGGCCCTTTGATAGGCCGTCAAGTCCGGGATAGACAGCAACTCGTCTACCCGCTGGTAGGGGGAATGGCTGAGAATAATTGAAGCTAGGTTGGGGTAGAAGCCAGGACAATCCGTGAAGGCCATCAGATTAGCATTGTTGAGATCAATAGCCCCATCAGCCGAGGAACAGATTGGGATCGGCTCGCTGATCGGGTTGGGGTTGGTTAAGTTGGGGGTCTTGCCCTGGTTGGCGGCGATCGCGCTAAGGGGCGCCACCGCTATTAGCAGCACCAACAGGCCAATCAGTAGAAGTTGGGTTAAAACCTTTTTCATGGTTCCCTCCTGGGGATAGTTGGGTGAACTGAAACTGTCATCACCACTCCCCTCTATAGGCTGTTGTAGATCCCTAAACTTGGGTTGGGTAGAATCCTTAACTAAGCGTTAGATTTCTAAACTGACGTTATAACCCTCGACCCCTGAAAAGGGACAGGGGCGAGCCAAACCACCTACCCAGGCCAACTTAATTCTGTGTCGTAACTGACCTGATTATTCGGTGTGATGCGATTTGAGGCCCTCTTTGGCCTTTCAAACAACCTTTAAAATGAAATTAGATCTTCACCCCGGTTAAACTGGCGGTCAAGCACAGTCCCAGGGCAATAACTACCATGGGAAACCCCGATCCTCCGATTCCTCTAGCCCCAACTCCCTGGCATAGTCAGCCCCTGGGGGAACTGATCGACAGACTACAAACCTCTGTCAATCAGGGGTTGACAGCCGAGGTGGCGGCCCAGCGACTGCACCACTACGGACCTAATCAGCTGGTGGCGATGCCGCCCCGATCTCCGATCCTGCTCCTACTCGATCAATTTAGGACCGCCCCCGTAGCCCTGCTCAGTTTAGCCGCTGCCATTTCCCTCTATACCAATGGGCTGGCGGATGCCCTGGTCATCCTGGTGGTGGTGGTGGTGAATGGCCTGATTGGCTACGTCACGGAGGCCCACTCTAACCGGCTGATTGCTTCCCTGGAGCCCCCTAGCCAGCCCCAGGCCTGGGTGCTGCGCCAGGGTCGGGCTGAGGCAGTGGCAGTACCCACAGTGGTACCGGGGGATCTGCTGATCCTGCGTCCAGGTACAGCGGTGGTGGCCGATGCGCGCCTGGTGCAGGCGGATGGCCTGGCGGTGGATCAGGCGGCCCTGACGGGGGAAAGTCTACCGGTGAGTAAAACCGTCACATCCGGGGTTGATCCTCAGCTACCCCTGGGCGATCGCCCCAACATGGTCTATCGAGGCACCCTGGTGACCGGCGGCCAGGGGTTGGGGGTGGTGGTGGCCACCGGGTCCACTACCGCCATGGGAGAGATCCAGACCCTGGTGGGACAGACCCGCCCCCCCCTCACCCCGATGGAACAGCAACTGGCCCAGGTGAGCGGTCAGTTGGTCTGGATCTGCCTGGCGGTGTGCGGGGTAGTGTTTGGCCTTGGTCTGGGGCGCGGCTACCCAGGGCTGGAGATGCTCAAAACCGCCATTGCCCTGGCGGTGGCGGCGGTGCCCGAGGGCTTGCCAGCAGTGGCCACCACCACCCTAGCCCTGGGCATTCAGACCATGGCTAAACACCAGGTGCTGATCCGCCGACTGGCGGCGGTGGAGACCCTGGGCTGCCTGCAAACCCTCTGTTTTGATAAAACCGGTACCCTCACCACTAATCAGATGACGGTGGTGGTCCTGCACACCGATCCGGATCAGCCCCCCCAATCAGCGATGGACTGGCATCCAGGGCTAGATTTGTCAGGGCCGGTGGAGCGGTTGCTGCAGGCGATCGTGCTGTGTAATGAAAGTGGCATGGCGGTGCCGGAAAACCTCGCCACCCCCTCGTCGGGATCACCGGCGGGGAGCGGATCGGCTACGGAAACCGCCCTCCTCGCCCTGGCGGAACAGGCAGGCTTGGAGGTGGCCCAGGTCCGGGCCAGGTTCCCCCGAGTGGCCCTTCACCATCGGGCTGCCGATCGCAACTGGATGGCCACCCTGCACCGCTGCCCAGAGGGGGGCTATAGCCTGGTGGTGAAGGGCAATCCGCTGGAGGTGTTGGACCAGTGTCCCTACCACTGGCGGGAGGATCGGATCGTGCCCCTGGACAGTCAGCCGCGCCAGGCCATTAGGGAGGCCAACCAGACCATGGCGGCCCGGGGTTTACGGGTGTTGGGGGTGGCGGCGGGGCAGGGCCCCGAGACCACCGCTATTCCGCTGGTGTGGCTAGGGCTGGTGGGGTTGGCGGACCCCCTACGGCCTGGGGTGGGGTCCGTGGTGGCCCAGTTTCACCAGGCCGGTATTACCACGGTCATGATTACCGGTGATCAGAGCGCCACCGCCTATGCCATTGGGGAGAGTCTCAACCTCAGCCAGGGAGCCCCCCTACGCCTGGTGGATGGGGGACAGCTGGAGGAGCAGGGGTGGACGGCCCTGGGCAATCGGGTGGCTATTTTCTCCCGGATTAGCCCCGCCCAGAAGCTCAAGGTGGTACAGGCCTTGCAACGGGATGGCCGGGTGGTGGGTATGACCGGAGATGGCATTAATGATACCCCCGCCCTGCGGGCAGCCCAGGTCGGTATCGCCATGGGCCAGGGCGGCAGCGCCGCCGCTCGGGAGGTGGCGGATGTGGTGCTGCAAGATGATAACCTGGCCACCATGGTCACCGCCATCCGCCAGGGGCGCACTATCTACCGCAACATTCGCCAGACCGTGCACTTTTTGCTGGCCACCAACCTGAGTGAAATTATGGTGATGCTAATGGGGGTGAGCCTGGGCCTGGGCGCTCCTCTGAACGCCATGCAACTACTGTGGCTAAACCTGGTAACGGATATTTTTCCCGGTCTAGCCCTGGCCCTGGAGCCGCCCGCCGCCGATGTATTATCCGACCCTCCTCGGGATCCGGCAGAGCCAATTATTCCCCCGGCTAAATTCTGGCGCCTCAGCCTGGAGGCGGCGGTGCTGGCAACTAGTGCCCTGTTGGCCTACGGCTATGGCCTGCACCAGTACGGTCAGGGATGGCGGGCCACCACCCTTGGCTTCATGGGTCTGACCCTGGCCCAGGTTTTGCATGCCCTCAGTTGTCGATCTCCCCAGTCTGTCCTGTTTAGATCTATGCCGTTACCGGCCAACCCCTACCTGGGCCTGGCCCTATCCCTGGCCCTGGGCTTACAACTCTGCTCGGCCCTGGTACCGGGCCTGCACCAACGGCTGCAGATCGCTCCCCTGAATGGGGTGGATGCCGCCGTGATTGGGGTGGCGGCCCTGTTACCGTTATTCCTGAATGAGTTAAGTAAGGGCCCCTGGCGTCCCCGGTCCCCATAGCAAACCCCCTTAGCGGCCCAACCCGCCGTACCTACGACAGCCGAGCCCGACTCCCCTTAAACACCAGGGAAAGATTATTCGCGGGCATCGCCACGGTTTCCACCAACTCCAGACCCTGATGGCGGGCGGCCATTACCACCGCCTCCCGATCTCGAACCCCCCAGTCGGGGTTCTCGGCCCGCAACTGCTGGTCAAAGGCCTGATTGCTAGGGGCGGTATGGTCGCCGTTTAGGCGGTAGGGGCCGTAGAGGTAGAGAATGCCCCCCGGGGGTAACAGCTGGGAAGCCCCCTCCAGTAGCCCTAGACAGGCGCTCCAGGGAGCGATGTGAATCAGGTTGATGGCGACGATCGCCCCCAGGGAGGCGGCGTCCAGGGGAGGCACCTGCCCCCACCAATGGGGTTGGGTCACATCCAGGGGGAGGGGAGGGGCCAGGTTAGGGGCGGGCTGAGCCTGGCGCCAGGCGGCAATACTCTGGCGCGCCTGGGGGTCAGGGTCAGAGGGAATCCAGGGGCGGGGGGCCAGGGCGGGGGCGAAGAACACGGCGTGTTCCCCCGTGCCGCTGGCGATTTCCAGAACAGGGGCCGTTGCGGGCAGCACCCGGTTGAGAACCGCCAGAATCGGTTCCCGGTTACGCTGGGTGGCTGGGGCATGGCGGCGACCATCCGCCAGAGAGTTACTCATGGGGGCTAGGGGGCTGAGCTAGCCGATTTGATGGCAAAAATCCGCTCGATCACCTCCTCCACCGAGCGATCGGGGGTGGAGGCTCCGGAGGTAACCCCAACGGTAATGGGGCCATCCGGTAGCCAGTTGGGGGTGACTATCAGGTCTCCGTGCAGGGGTTTATGCTCAATTTGGTTACCGGGGCCCAGGCGATCGGCGCTATCCACGTGGTAGGAAGGGATTTGGCGCTCCACGGCAATTTCCTGCAGGTGGGTGGTGTTGGAGGAGTTGTAGCCGCCGATCACCACCATTAAATCCAGAGGTTCTTCCACCAGGGTAAACATGGCATCCTGCCGTTCCTGGGTGGCGTCACAGATGGTATTGAAGCTGAGGAAGTGATCGTTGAGGGCTTGGGGACCATACTTTTGCAGCATGGTGTGCTCAAAAAGTTTACCGATCTGCTCGGTTTCTCCCTTCAGCATAGTGGTCTGATTAGCAATGCCAATCCGCTCCAGGTCGATGTCAGGGTCAAAGCCCGGCGAGCAGGCTCGACTGAAACGGTCCATAAAGTCCTGGCGATCGCCCCCCCCCAAGATATAGTCCGCCACATAGCGGGCCTGATCAAGGTTGAGGACGATCAGGTACTTACCGGCAAAGGAACTGGTGGCAATGGTTTCCTCGTGGTTGTACTTACCATGGATGATGGAGGCGTGGTCCTTTTTCTTATGCTTTTCCACGGTATTCCACACCTTGGATACCCAGGGACAGGTGGTATCCACAATGGTGCAACCCTTATCGTTGAGTAGCTGCATCTCCTGCACACTGGCCCCAAAGGCGGGTAAAATCACCACATCCCCCTGACCAACCACGGAAAAGTCCTTTTCCCCCTTGTCCACCTCAATAAAGGCCACCTGCATATCCCGGAGCCGCTGATTGACCCCAGGGTTGTGGATGATCTCGTTGGTAATCCAGATTTGTTCCGTCGGAAAGTGTTTGCGAGTTTCGTAGGCCATGGCCACCGCCCGCTCCACCCCCCAACAGAAGCCAAAGGCCTCCGCCAGCTTGATGGTCACCTCTCCCCGGGTGAGGCTGTAGTGGCGATCGCGGATCTCCTGAATTAGGCCACTGTTGTATTCGGATTGCATCTGGGTGGCCACCACTTCACCGTGGCCAAACCCTCGCCGGAAGTAGTTGTCGGCATGATGCAGAGAACGCTTAAAGGCTTTAGTATCCATCGGCGCTGCCAGGTATAGGGGTGCATGTTCAGGATAACGGGTTTTTGGCTCAGCCAGGAAGGCCTGCCGTAGCTACTCCCAAGCTGGCTAGGCATCGGAGCTAGATAGGGTGCAATGAAACGGGCTTTGCACCACAGAAAGCTGAACCAGAGTCAGCATACTAGCCAAACCATAGACATTGATTTAAGTAAATTCGACACAAAAAAGAGTTTATTTAGGTCAATGAGCTGCCGCAACCCTTCCAGATTGACCATCTTGGCCCTTGGGTCAGGGATCTTTCATGATTTTTAGGGGAAAATACCTATCAAAACTGTTGTTAAGTTTCCTATACTAAGGGCAGGCAGGTCGGTAAGTATTTATTACTATCCACCTCGCCGTCCGGTTTGATCTTCAGGTTTCCCAGCTCAGGTTTATCTCCCTCGGCAACGAAACCCTCCGACCTGCTCCCTCCAGGATAGGCCGCCGCTGCATCATCACCCTGGGTTGAGTCACTTGGCGGAGCTCAACTCCCAAGACCGGAAGTCCGCATCCGCTAGCTGTTTGATTCTAACTACCCGAGAATGATCATGCTAACCGAGCAATTTCCGTGGCTAACTACCCTGGTGCTCTTGCCCCTGGTGGGGATTCTCCCGATTCCCCTGATTCCTGATCGCAATGGCCAAACCCTGCGTTGGTACGTGCTGGGGATTGGTTGCATCGAGTTTTCCCTGATGCTCTATAGCTTTACCCACTTTTACCAGATGGATCAGGTGGGGCTACAACTGGTGGAACGCTACAACTGGGTACCCCAGCTCGGTCTCACCTGGTCCCTGGGGGTCGACGGTTTGGCCATGCCCCTGGTGCTCCTGAGTGGTTTAGTGACTACCCTGGCGATCGTGGCCTCCTGGAATATTACCCGTCGGCCTCGCCTCTATTTCAGTTTGTTGTTAATGATGTACAGCGCCCAGGTCGGGGTTTTCCTAGCCCAGGACCTGATCCTGTTCTTCCTGATGTGGGAACTCGAGCTGGTGCCAGTTTACCTGCTGATTTCCATCTGGGGGGGTCAGAAGCGGTTGTATGCCGCTACTAAGTTTATTCTATACACCGCTATTGGTTCTATCTTTATTTTGGTTGCCGGATTGGCCATGGCCTTCTACGGCGATACCGTTACCTTTAATCTGGCTGATTTAGCCCAGAAGCACTATTCTTTGCCTTTTCAGTTATTTGTCTATGCGGCTTTCTTAATTGCCTTTGCCGTCAAATTGCCAGTGTTTCCCCTACATACCTGGCTGCCCGATGCCCACAGCGAAGCCCCCGCTGCTGTATCAATGATTTTGGCCGGGGTTTTACTGAAGATGGCGGGCTACGGGCTGATCCGCATGAACATTGAAATGTTGCCCGATGCGCACCTTTATTTTGCACCGGTGTTGGTTGGTCTGGGCGTAGTGAACATTATTTATGCTTCCCTAACGGCCTTTGCCCAAGATAATCTGAAGCGCCGCATGGCCTATTCTTCCGTTGCCCACATGGGGTTTGTGCTGATTGGCTGTGGCGCCTTTACTCCCCTGGGCATGAGTGGCGCCATGCTTCAGATGATTTCCCACGGTTTAATTGCGTCGGTTATGTTCTTTCTATCTGGGGTTACCTACGAGCGTACCCACACCCTGGATATGACGGTGATGGGGGGTATGGCCCGAAAAATGCCCACCACCTTTGCCTTCTTCACCGCGGCATCCATGGCCTCCCTGGCCTTACCCGGTATGAGTGGGTTCATGAGTGAAATTGCGGTTTTCCTGGGCATGGCCACCAGCGATGTTTACAGTACTGTTTTCAAGACAGCTGTCATTGTGTTGGCGGCGGTTGGTGTGGTGTTATCCCCCATCTACTTATTATCTATGCTGCGTCGGATTTTCTACGGTGATGCCGGCGAAGTGGTGGCTAAGACCGCTGGTATCCTTGACATCCGTCCTCGGGAAGCCTTTGTGGCCCTCTGTTTGCTGGTGCCTATTATTGGTATCGGTCTCTATCCCAAGCTAGCCACCCGGGTTTACGATTCCAAGACTGTCCAGGTTGCCGGTCGGATAGAAAGCACCGTGCTGCTGGCGGAGCCCCCGGCGGCCCTCTATACCCATATTTTGTGCCTCCCCCAAACAGCCCTGGCCAATGCTCCGGCATTGCCCATTAGCTAGATTGTTCCTTTAGTTTCTTAGTGAATCCATGACGGACTAACTCTTAGAGTTAGTCCGTCATAATTCTTTGTAAGGGTTTGAGCATCCAATTCAGGCCTACCCGAACCTGATGTTCCAGGGTGGGCATGCGATAAAGGTAGGCCAAGCGACGCGCAACATGGGCGAGGGGGCCATCTAGCTGTAGCCCCAATCCGGTCAAGGTGGCTCGTTGACTGCCCAGGGTGAGCATTTCTCCGAGGTGACGGTAGCGGAAGGGGAGCTGGGGGCGATCGCGCAGGGAAGCCCAGATATTCCAGGCCACAAAGTCCGCCTGTTGGATCGCCACCTGGGCCGTGGCTGGCATTTGCTGCCCCTCGGCATCACGACAGTCCGCCAGATCCCCGAGGGCATAAACCTCGGGGCGATCGGGGAGGGCCAGGGTCGGTTCCACCACCAGTTGTTGGCGAGGGTTGTGGGCCACCGGGAGCTGGGCCACCAGAGGGTGTACCTGGCTGCCCACGGTCCACAGCACCAGATCCACCGGCAGAATGTCGGTTTGATCCCGAAAGGTGAGGCTGATGGTGGTGGCGGTCACCTCCGCCACCGAGGTTTCCAAGTCTATCCAAACCCCCAGGTCAGAAAGGGCCCGCTGGGCCGTCTGACGGTTATACTCCGAGGAGGTCCGTAGCAGGGTGTCGGTGCGTTCCACCAACCGGACCCGGCCCCGCTCCCCTAGATGGTCCGCCAGCTTACAGGCCAGCTCCACCCCACTGTAGCCGCCGCCCACCACCACCACCCGAATTTTATCGGCATCGGAGGCCAATAATAGGCGCAGGCGTTCCTTTAACCGGTAGGCATCCTCCAGATTGTGGAAGGTGAGGGCATAATCGGTGACCCCAGGGGCGGTGATGGCGGGGGTAGTGCTGCCCAGGGCCAGCACCAGGCGATCGTAGGTCAGACCAGGGCCCCCACCCAGGTTAACCCGGTGTTGCTCAAGATCAATGCCAGTCACCTGGGCCTGCCGAAACTGGATTTGGGTACCACCCAGCAGGTCTTCGTAGGGCGGGGCAATTTCCCAGGTTTCTAGTTCGCCGCTGACCAACTCGTAGAGGAGGGGCAAAAATAAAAAGCGATCGCGGTGATCCACCAGGGTGATGGTCGGGGGACTATCCTCCCAGGCCATCTGACTAAGCCGGAGAGCGGTGTAGAGACCGCCGAAACCACCGCCGAGGATACAAATAGACTGGGGATTATCTGCCATGACTGACTACTGGGATAGTGCGGTTATCGTCTCACTCAACGTTAAGCTAGAGTGCAGGGTTTTGGGGTGTTGATATTCCCTATTTAGAGCCCTATTAGAATTAGGAGACCATGCAGCATGGATTGGGTCTACCTGGCGATCGCTATTTTAGCCGAGGTTGCGGCCACCTCCGCCCTCAAGGCCACCCAGGGGTTTACCCGTCCCCAGGCCCTTCTACTGGTGGTGGCGGGCTACAGCCTGGCGTTTTTCTGTCTTTCCTTAACCCTGCGCACCATCCCCTTGAGTGTCGCCTATGCCCTCTGGTCGGGGGTTGGCCTGGTGTTGCTTGCCCTGGTGGGTCGATTTGTCTACGATCAACGGTTAGATAGGCCCGCCATGCTCGGCCTCAGCCTCATCCTGGCTGGGATAGTCATCCTCAATCTGTTTTCCAACAGCCTTGACCATTAGGAAGTTAGGGTAACAGCGCAAGGCGGAACATTTTATGGCTATAGGAGTAGTCAAAAGTCATAACGCCGCCAAACTCCTGACGGCTGACTCCTAGATTCCTGAGCGATCAGCATCTCCCGGCTTAAGGGGATACCCGGGAGTTATCCCTAAGACCGGCCAGATTCTTAGCAACCTTAGCGGTCCTGATCCCGTTGGAGGGCGTGGCGCATTAACATCACGTGGGTGCCCTGTTCCGCTTCCCCTGGGCCGGGTTGGCGCTGGATAAAGGTACCGTCTGGGGCCATATCCCAGGCCTGGCGATTATCCGCCAGCAGGGTGGCTAAAATCCCCTGTAGCTCCGCCGCCAGAGCTGGTTCCTCCACGGGGGTGACCGCCTCCACCCGCCGGTCCAGGTTGCGGGTCATCCAATCGGCGCTACCGATGTAGTATTCCGGTTGTCCGTTGTTATGAAAGCAGAAAATGCGGGAGTGTTCGAGGAAGCGGCCAATCACGCTAATCACTCGAATATTGTCACTGGCCCCGGCAATGCCGGGTCGCAGGCAGCAAATCCCCCGCACGATCAGATCAATGCTGACTCCCGCCTGGGAGGCCTGGTAGAGCAGTTTTATAATTTTCGGATCCACCAGGGAATTCATCTTGGCCACGATCTTGCCCGGTCGACCCTGCCTGGCATGATCAATTTCCCTGCGGATCAGAGCCTCCATGCGATCGCGGAGGGTCAACGGCGCCACCAGGATTTTCCGGTAGGCCTGCTGGCGGGAATAGCCGGTCAAAAAGTTAAAGAGGTCGGTGAGATCGGCGGCCAGGTCCTCCCGACAGCTAAATAACCCCAGGTCGGTATAGAGGGCGGAGGTCTTGGGGTTATAGTTGCCAGTGCCAATGTGAACATAGCGACGGATGCCGTCTCCCTCCTCCCGCACCACTAAGGTGGTTTTAGTGTGGGTCTTGAGTCCTACAATGCCGTAGACCACGTGCACCCCAGCATCCTCGAGCTTTTTAGCCCAGATGATGTTGTTGGCTTCGTCAAAGCGAGCCTTGAGTTCCACCAGGGCCACCACCTGCTTGCGGTTTTCCGCCGCCGTAATCAGCGCCTTGACAATGGGGGAATCCCCCGAGGTGCGGTACAGGGTCATCTTAATGGCCAATACCTGGGGGTCGGTGGCCGCCTGGGTAATAAACTCCTGCACCGAGGCCTTAAATGACTCGTAGGGATGGTGCACCATGATATCCCCCTGGCGAATGGCGGCAAAGATGTCTGGGGCCTGCTCACTATAGCCCTCATCATCAACATCAATGACCGGTTTCAACCGTAGGGGGGTAAGGGCGGTCCAGGGGGGATCCTTCAGAGCGGGTAGGGGTAGGGAACCAAAAAAGAACAGGTCCTTCAGGTTGATCAGCCCCTCAATGGCATAAACCCGGTCTTCATCCACCTTCAGTTCCCGCATGATCGACTGTTGCAGATCGATGGGCATAGAGCGCTCTAGTTCCAGACGGCAGACAAACCCCTCCAACCGTCGCTTACTAATCTCCTGCTCAATGGCAATCAGCAGGTCATCGGCCTCGTCTTCCAAAACTGGGAAGTCGGCATCTCGGGTGATACGAAAAACGTGGTGACCGGCGATCACCATGCCCGGGAATAAATCCTCCAGGTGTTCGGCAATCACCTGCTCTAGGGGCACCCCCACCCACCCACAGGGATTTCCCCCATAGTTACAGAGGGCCTCGGGCATGGCGATGAAGCGGGGTAGGCTGCTGGGCACCTTCACCCGGGCAAACTTCTCGTTGTTGTTTTCAGGGTTGACCACCCTGACCGCCAGGTTCAAACTCAGGTTAGACATGCGGGGAAAGGGGTGAGAGGGGTCCACACTGAGGGGGGTCAACACCGGGAAGATCCGCTTCTCGAAATAGTCCTTTAAGAAAGCCCGTTGCTCCGGAGCCAGTTCTCCGTAGTTGAGCAGATAGACGCCATGCTGCCTGAGGGCCGGTCGTAGCTGCTGTTCAAAGGCTTGGTGCTGAACTTCCACATCTTGCAGCAGCAGCGATCGCACCGACACCAATTGCTGAATCGGAGACAGACCATCGGGGGTGACGGGATGGACCGCCGCATCCACCTGTTCAATCACCCCAGAAATCCGCACCATAAAAAATTCGTCCAGGTTGGAGCTATAGATGGCCAGGAACTTCAGCCGCTCCAACAGGGGGGTGCGCTCATCCAAAGCTTCATGCAGGACTCGCTGGTTAAAGCCTAGCCAACTGAGCTCCCGGTTAAGATAGTACTGAGGATGATCTAAGTTAAGCGATTGAGCCTGGGAAGGGGCCGATTCGGTCTGGGTCATGGCACTATACAATTTTTCTGAAGGTTCATCCTAGCGTTTCAACTTAATGCTTTGGTTAAGGAGCTAACACCAGGTTAGTAAACCCCCATGGTTGCTTCGGGCGTGGGCTATGGCAGGATAGGTGGTCAAAGACATTCCAGAAAATCCTAAGAAATTAGCTGAATTACCGGTAATTCAGGTGAATAAATTGCCAAAGTCAGCTACCCTTGTGCATAGATTGCTATGGGGCAGTATCCTATAGGCAACCGTAAGGGTGGAAACCCTGCAACACCGATAGTGACAATAGTGGCAAGGCTATGACTGATACTAACGCGGCCCACCCCTCTCCAGAGCCTGGTGATCAGGTTTTTCCTGGTGCGGTCAACCCTGATCACCAGGATGGCGTTTCCGTTAGCTGGGAAACGGTGAGCTTCCCCGATCAGTTGGCGATTTCCGAAATCAGTGCCCCTCAGGCCACAACCGAGTCCCTACCCCTTCGCCAAGGTTCCCAACTGCCGCTTCCCCCCTCGGAACCGACCAACCCAGAGGATCTGGTGACCCTGGTGCAAGACCTGAACCACTGCAATGATGCCCTTCTGCAACGGGTGGGTGAACTGGAAGACGCGCTGGAGCGATCGCAGACCGCCCTCCAAGCTGAGTTAGAGCGTTACCAAAGCCAGGCTAGCCCTGGAATCGCTACTCCGCCCCAAGTGGCCCAATTGCTCAGTGAATTAGACATTGCTAACGACGGGCTGCGGCGCACCACCATCCACAACCAAACTTTGCAGAGCGAACTGGAAATGGGTCACCAGCGTATTGCCCAATTAGAGCGGGAATGTACCCTCTTGCAGCAACGCCTAGGTGAAAAAAGCGCCGCCCTGGTCAAGGCCGAGGCTACCTGTCAAGACTTCAAATCTAGACTGCATCGTCAACAGCAGTATACCCTTCAGTTTAAAGCAGCCCTGGAAAAGTGCCTGAATACCCCTCCCGTCTCAACCCTGGACAGTGGGGTTAACCCTGGGGTGGCCATGCCTAAGGCCGATCAGATCAGGCCCTGGTCCGCTATGCCTGGAGTAAGTGCACAGCAGTCTTCCCTGGCCCAGTTGTGGCATAGTCTCAGGTCTACCGAGAAAACCGTCCCCCAGGCCCCTGAGGGCCATCGGCCTCAGGCTTCAGCTGATTCTGTCCCTCCCCAGCCTAGCGCTACCCCCCTGCCTCCCTCCCCCCCATTGGTGACCTCTCCATCCCCAGTGGCTAGCCCTTCTCCTGAGCCTGGCCCCTCAGCCGCCGATCCAGTGTTAACTCAAGACCCGTGGCAAACCACTCCCTCCCTTTCCACACCGGTAGTTGAGCCCGTAGCTGCCCAGGTAGCCTTCACCGAGCCCTCTCCCTGGGGAGCCCCCTTGCCTGTCGAACAGCCCATCTCCGATCCAGAACCCGAACTGGTACCAGCGGCAGAGGTTAGGGAAGATGGAGACCACAGGATTGATGCCCTGAGTAGCCCGGCCTTAGACTTACCATCCCAGTCCTTTAAACCTGGCCCAGCAGCAGGAGCTAACACCCTACCCAAACAGCCTTCTAGCCACCACAGATCTTCCCCGTCGCCCCTAGTCTATCCGTTGCGATCGCCCCAGAAAATCACCTCTCTGGCAGCGGTACAACTACCCAGTTTTGGCCGACGACGCCAACCCTGAGATGATGAGCAGGTTTTGCCTTGCCCATTCTATCCGGCTGATACAAAACTCTAGATAAATCCTACTTAACCTGATGACCCACCACCATTTGCAGGAGGGTGGGTTCTCCTCCTGGCTGATGGTACTTATCGGCCCAAATCCGTAGCACCTCATCCAGCTCTTGGAAGGCTGCCTGACGTTGTTCGCTGGGAATATCCAACTCTTCTAACACCCGCATGGTGCCGGAAACATGGCTGGCCCATTCCCGCATCATGCGAAAGTATTGGGCCGTGTCGTCTACCATGGCATACATGCGTTCTTCAGAGTCGACCGGCGAGTAGGAGGAACGCGCCAAGCCATAATAGGAAGCTCCCCAAGAGGCATCTATGCGGACTACGGTGCCTGAATAGATCAGGCGCCGTCGAATATGCTCCGCCAGGGCATCACTCAAGGGGGCACGACGTTCTTCGGGTAAACCGTCCTGGGACTTGTCGTGTAGGGTTTCGATCAGCTCTAAGAATTGGAAGGAATTAATAATCTTGGCATCAGGGCTGGCCTCAGGCAGTTTATTTTCCAGGTACACCTTCTCCGATGCTGCAAGACAGGTGCCAGAGACCCGGGATTCCCCTGGTTGCCAGGGATATTGCCGTAGCCACAGGTAGGGAAACTGAATCAGATACCGGGGTTCCTGAGCCCCCAGTAGGTTCAACAGCTTTCCCTCAGTTAGGGCCTGGCGCATTTCCTCAACGATCGCCTTGACTCGCTTGGGTTCAATATGGTGGAGATGGCCAGTCATGCGCAGGTTTTCTCCCTGCTCAATATAGGTCATGTAGATGGCGCACTTCGCTGCGGTTGCCGCCGCATCTAAAAAAGCACCATGGCGATGACCACCGGTACGCATGGCACTGAAGGCGATGTAAATTAAAATTTGGTCAATGGCACTGGGGCTGAGACGACGAATGATCTGATCATCCTCAGCTAGTGTTGATAATGGAGAACTGGGCACCAAAGAATTAGTCATGGCAGATAGCAAAATAAAATAAACATGAAGTGCTGTCACTTCCATCTTTCAAGTTAGGCGGCAGAAATGGCGGTATAAGAATTAAAAGTTTCACCACCCTTGACCCAATCTGTCTGCAGAGGAAAGCTATGGCGGTTTTGGCCCGGATGAGGTACGGGCGTAATGGTCAGAACTATGAACTGATAGATTCTTCCTTGGTTGGGGTGTATCTCATAGGTTCAGGAACCGCTATATAGGAAAAAGCCATTCAGACATTTCCTCAATGGGCTTAGTTTTTAACGTCCTGGCACTTGATTACCAGCCAAATCTTGCCTTACCCCTTAATTCGGGTAACCTCCTAGAGTAGGAGTTGTGACTACCCATTTCAAATCGGGATAGTCGCGGCCAGCCGCGTAGACCTGACGGGAATCGGGGTAACCGTCAATACCCAGCCCAACCAGGTAATCAGAAAACCCTACGCAGAATTAGAGGATGGTTAAGAAGATTAGCCCCGTAGCCTGACTGCGGATAAGCCTCCGCAAAAAATTCACTTAAAGACGTTGCTGAGGGTTGTTTAACCCCCAGCAAAACTGTCTACAGGGCACTAGAGTATTCAACTCAGGGGCCTAGCTGGCACTTTCAGAATCAGCACCAATTCGGCCGCTGCCCCGCCAGCTAACCAGAGCGGCATGGACAGTGGCATCTTGACTGGCCATACGACCGCTACCCCGGTCTTGCTCGGTGGAGCCAGGGTATTGTAATCCAGCGTTAGCCTGCAGCAAGGAGGAGTAACCTACCAGGGGAGCAGCGGCCAACAAACCGAGGCCAGCGATAGTAGCGAAAAGAGTGTTCATGGAAAAAGTGGAAAGAAGTTTCATGGGTTTTAGAGTTCTCAGCGCATCTAGTCCTAATTACAGAAGTGACGGGCCTTAATCAGGAAGATTCTTCTCCGTAGATCTACGGATCTTTTCAACCCACCGAGGGCTCAACTCCGGTTTAACCAGGGTGAAGCTCTCTATTGATGGGTGAAGGTGCCGATTTCTCAGGGGTTTCACGGGTTCCAAAGAATCCGTGCCCAACCTGGGCATGGTAGCGAAGTCGCTGTTAGACCCAGGCCAAAAGCCTTTGGGGAACAATAAGTTTTGTGACAATTGCCCGATGCCCGCCCTGCTAAAAGTAGCAGGACATGACTTAAGCAAACTTTCGAGCGCAGTTGGCTGGACATTTCGCCAGTAGCAATTTGCCGGCCAGGGCGCGATAGTTTTTGCAAATCTCATCGATGAACTCACCAGAGTTATGGGCACGATCTACCTTAAAAGGGATTTACCTTTATGGGATCTGTGGTCACGCCCCCTTTTTAGGGGATGTCATGAACAAACAGGGTGAACGTTCAGGAATAACTTACCTTAAAAGAAATCTTCAGTTTTGGGATATGTGGTGATGCCCCTCTTTGCCATTTCTTTTCCGGAAAGGTGGGCTATGGGTAGTTCATTGCACCATGGTGGGTAGGTGTTATGGCCAAAGCTATGCTTGTTTCATCTTGGCAATAGCGGTGGCTAAAACTTCGGGGGGGTGGACCAGAGCCAGTCGTACATAGCCTTCCCCTGCTGGGCCGAAGCCTATCCCTGGGGCAAGGGCCACGCCGGTGGTGGCTACCAGGTGGGTGCAAAAGTCCATGGATCGATGCTCCCAGGCCTCCGGCAGCTTCACCCAGAGGTAGAGGGTAGCCTGGGGTACTGCTACGGGCCAGCCAATGGCTTGGAAGGCCGCTACCGCTGCATCCCGGCGTTGTCGGTAGGTGTGGATGGTATGCTGCACGCTGTCTTGGGGGCCGGTGAGGGCGGCGATCGCCCCCCGTTGAATACCGGCGTATTGGTTGAAGTCCACGGCGGCCTTTACCTGGCGCAGGGCCCGAATAATTTCCCGATTACCGATGGCGTAGCCAATTCGGAAGCCCCCCATGTTGTAGGACTTGGAAAAGGAGAAAAACTCCACCGATAGGCTTTTCTGGCGATCCGCCTGGAACACCGATGGGGCGGGCTGGTCCGTAAAGGTCAGATCCGCGTAGGGGAAATCGTGGGCCAGCAGAATCTGATGACGGTGACAGAAGGCCACGGCTTCCTGCCAAAACTCCAGGGAAGCGGTGGCGGCGGTGGGATTGTGGGGATAGCTCAACACCAAAAGCCGGGACCGTTCTAGCACCGCCGGGGGGATGGCGCCAAACTCAGGCAGAAATTGGCGCTCGGGACGTAGGGGCAGGGTATACACCTCCCCACTGGCCAGGTATACGCCCCCGGCGTGGGAGGGGTAGCCCGGGTCGGTGAGTAGGGCAATGTCGCCGGGGTTCAGCACCGCCAGGGGCAGGTGGGCGGTCCCCTCCTGGGAACCAATCAGCAAGAGCACCTCGGTCTCTGGATCGACGGCAAGGCCAAACTTAGCCTCGTACCACTGGGCCACCGCCAGGCGAAAGGCGGCGGTTCCAGAAAATAGGCAGTAGCCATGGGTGGCGGGATCGGGGAGGGCGGCGGCGATCGCCGCCAGCACGTGGGGAGCCACAGGCAGATCGGAGGACCCCAGGGAAAGATCTACCACCCCATGGCCCGCTGCCCTGGCCCTGGCCTTAGCCCGATCCATATCGGCAAAGACATTGGCTTTCAGAGGTTCAAGGCGCTGGGCAAATTCCATGGGGACTGGCCACCTCCCATCGGCACCAGGGATTGCTAAAGTTGATCAATTTCCGCCTTCAGGGCCTCTAGTTCCGCATCCACCTCGGTGACCTTGGTAGGGGCACCGCCCTCGGGCAAGGACTTGGGTGCCTCACCGGGCTCCAGTAGCTGGGCTTTCAGGGCCGCCAGCTCCAGATCCACATCGCCCCCCGCTTCCAGGGCCGCAAACTGGCCCTCCAGGGTGGATCCCGCCAATTCTGCCGCCGCCTGGGATCGGGCTTCCATCTGCAGAACTTTCTCCTCCATCCGCTCAAAGGCGGCGCTGGCGCTACTGGTATTCAGACGACTGGTGGTGTTTTGCAGTTGTTCGTTGGCCTTAGCGGCGCTGGCCCGGGCCTTAAGCATATCCTTCTTAGTCTTGGCCTCGGAGAGCTTACTTTCCAGGCCAATTAAGTCCCGCTTCAACTGGTCGACGGTGGTGCTTTGGGTATCCAGTTGGGTTTTCAGGGCCAGGGCGGTTTCCGCCTGGGTTTTCTTCCGCACCAGGGCCTGCCGAGCCAGGTCTTCGTCACCCTTTTGTAGGGCTAGTTGGGCCCGCTGTTGCCAAGTGTTGGCTTCGTTTTGGGCCCGCTCGTACTGCTGTTGAACCCGCTTCTGACTGGCGATCGCCCCGGCTACGGCCTGGCGCATCTGCACCAGGTCTTCCTGCATATCAATAATGGCTTGCTCGAGAATCTTTTCTGGATCCTCCGCAGAGCTGACTGCCGCATTCAGGTTGGATCGAACCACCCGGCTCACTCGATCTAGTAGGCCCATGATCTGCTGTTTCCTTTGCTTGCTGGTAATTGCTCGTATGCCATGATTCTTTCTAGTGTACAGAAACAACCTCTGGATAGACCAGGGGACTGTTTCTAGGGCAGGGGGCGACGACGGGGCCAGGATCGGGCTACTACGGTTAACAGGGTAATTACGGTGAGGGGAATCACAAATAACAGCATGATCTGACTGTAAATCCCCAGGTAGGCATGCTCGGCTGCCCTGAGAATCAGGTAGGTGGCGTAGGCGATGTAGTAACCGGCAAATAAGGTGCCTTCCCAGCGGCGAATGATATTGCCGGTGGCGAAAATCGGCAGGCAGGCCACCGCCACCGCCACCATTACCGGTAGGTCAAAATTTAAGACGGCGTTGGGTACCGGAATGCCCTCTTTCCCGGCCATTGCGGTTAACCCCAACACCGCCAGAATGTTGAAAATATTGCTGCCGACCACGTTGCCCACCGCAATGTCCCGCTCTCCCCGCAGGGTGGCCACCAGGGAGGTGGCTAGTTCTGGCAAGGAGGTGCCGGCGGCAACAATGGTGAGGCCAATCACCAGTTGGCTGACGCCAATCCTTTCGGCAATGTCAATGGCGCCGGACACAAATAATCGGGATCCGAGCACCAGGGCGATCAGTCCCAGGCCCATCACCACCACATCTACTAACCACCCCCAGGCGGGGCGGCCGTTGTTGCCGTATTCGCGATCGTACTCCGCCTTCACCTCGGGGTCGGTTTCTCGGCGACTCAGGTAGATCAAGAATAGGGTGTAGATGATTCCCCCCAGCAGTAGCACTACTCCATCTGAGGTTTGCAGACGGCCATCCAGGGAAAAGAGGACCAGCAGACCCGATACCCCGATCATGATCGGCACGTCCAGCCGAACCAGTTGTTGAGCCACCACCAGGGGGGCCACCAGGGCCGACAACCCTAGAATCACCAACACGTTGAAGATGTTACTACCCACCACATTGCCCAGGGCGATGTCGGCCTGTCCTGCCATGGCCGACTGCACACTGACCGCCATTTCTGGGGCACTGGTGCCGTAGGCCACAATGGTGAGGCCAATAATTAAGGGGGAAATGCCGGCCATGCGGGCGAGTTGGGAGGCCCCCTTGACCAGGGCTTCGGCTCCTAGCACCAATAGCCCACCACCCCCAATGAGTAACAGAATAGTAACCAGCATAACAATCCTCTCCGTCCAGTGGCTATAGATAGTATGGCGGATTTTGTCTCTCGACTCTGTCCCCTAGCCTTCCATATCCTCCAGAGACTTAGGCACGGCATTCGTCAGCACTTCCTGGCCGGTACCGGTGACTAGCACATCATCCTCGATGCGAATGCCGATGCCCCGCCAGCGATCGGCGATGGCGGGTTGACCCTCCACCGGTTCGTAGGTGGGGGAAATATAGAGCCCCGGTTCCACCGTCACCACATTGCCGGGTTGGAAAGGCTGCCAGCTCTTGTCTGGGTTACGCAATACGCCGGCATCGTGCACGTCTAGGCCGAGGAAATGGCCGGTGCCGTGCATGAAAAAGGCTTTGTGTTTTTTCTCTTCGATTAGGGTATCCACATCGCCCTGGAGCAGCCCCAGATCCACCAGACCCTCCGTCAGGGTGCGGGTGGCAACGTCATGGAATTGATTGAAGGGGGCACCGGGTTGGACGGCGGCGATCGCCCTCACCTGGGCTTCTAGCACCAACTCGTAGAGAATTCGCTGTTCCCCAGTGAACCGACCATTGACCGGAAAGGTGCGGGTAATGTCGGCATTGTAGTAGTCGTAGGCACAACCGGCATCGATTAACAGTAGATCGCCGGCCTGCATTTGCCGCTGATTCTCAATGTAGTGGAGGATACAGGCATTTTCCCCAGAGGCCACAATGGAGGGATAGGCCGGCCCCATTGCCCCCTCCAGGCGAAAAATACGTTCCATTTCCGCCTGGATTTCGTACTCATAGCGCCCCGGCGCCGTGATGGAGCGGGCCTGGTTATGGGCCTTGGCGGAAATGGCGATGGCCTGACGCAGGCTATCTAATTCCTCTGGGGTTTTCACCCGCCGCAGAGTCTGCATCAGCAGCCCGGCATCCTCGATCGCGACGGGGCCGGTGCCCCGCTTATGGTAGGTGGACAATAGGCGCCGCCAATGGTGCAGGATGGTTTGATTGAGGGCCTGGTTATGGCCAAAATGGTAGTAGAGGCGATCGGCCTTCTCTAGATACTTAGACAGGTGCTCCTCCAGTTCCCCAATCGAGTAAACCTGGTCAGCCCCGTAGCGTTCCTTGGCCGCCTCTACCCCCACCCGATAGCCAGACCAGGTCTCCTTTTCCGGATCCTTAGGACGGACAAACAAGACAAAGGGATGCTCCTCGTGGTGGGGGGCTAACACCGCCACCGCCTCCGGCTCGTTAAAGCCCGTCAGGTAGTAGAAGTTGCTGTCCTGGCGAAAGGGATGCTCCACATCGTTGTGCATCACCACCCTGGGGGCACTGGTAAACACGGCGGTACCCCCACCGATCAGGGTCATGACACGCTGGCGGCGCTGGGCATAGGGACTGGACATCGGTAATTGCTCGGTGGAAAGGCTTAGGGTAAGAACCCGCTAGGCTAGGGGTGCCTGGTAGACCTGGATACGCATGCCCTCGGCGGGGAGATCGCTGGGGCGGATGGACAGACTACCATTGGGGGCGCGGGTGACTGGCGTACCCTGCATGAGACTTAAAAAGGTGTCTAGGGGCTGCAGGGTACAGGTGTCGTTGGCGGCGGCGGTGCGGTAGTGGGTGGGAATGACAATTTTGGGTTTGAGGGTCTGGATGGCCTGCACCGCTTCGGCGGGGGTATAGGCCTTGTCACCTCCCCCCACTGGCACTAGTAAAACATCGGGCCGCCCCAGGAGAATCTGTTCCTCAACTCGCAGGGGAGCGGCGGCCCCCCCCAGGTGGACGATATTAACGCCTGCCTGGGTCCACTTCCAAATCACATTATTGCCAAAGCGCCGACCTCCTTCGCGATCGTGGGCCACCAACACCCCCTGGATCTTGAGGCTACCAAATTCGTATACCCCTGGCTCACTGAGCACCTTGGGTTGACCGGGGAGATCGTTGAGGTAGCCTTCGTCCAGTAGACGGCTACTGATCATGACAATGTCGGCGGCCACGGCTGGGGATGGAAACCCAGCGGTACAGCCAAGTTGGCGGAAGGGGTTGACCAGGATGGTTTGACCGCCGCCGGTAAATAAAAAGGCGGTATGGCCCAAGCTCCGCAGGGTGACTTGATTACTTTGGGCAAGGACTGAACTGGCCTGGCCCAAAACGGCTGTCGTCAACCCATAGACCGTATAGTTAACCAATCTCCGCCGTTTCATAGTCATACCTTTGGGTAGTCAATAGGATGTTGATGCACCATGCCCGGAAAGCCTCCTCGCCCAGGGTTGAAACCGTTTCTAGCTAGTGTAGCCTAGCAGATCCTGCCATAGGTGCACGTGCTTCTGCTGGCTACCCACCAAACTTAGACCCCGCCGTAGTAGCCTAGGGCGGCTGAAGATTAGACAGATGGGGGAGAGGCGGTGACCGGGTGTTGACCGTAGTAGGGCAGCACCCGATCCCAACCGGGGCGTTGTCCCTGTTGCCAGCGGTGATAGGAGATCGAGAGCACTTGGGCCACCGTGTGACCCAGGTGCGTTGGCGCGGTCAGGACTACCAGGGGATCGGGGTACTGGGCTAGGGTGTGGTCCCACTCTGTGGGGTTGGCAATCTGCTCGCTTTGCCGTGTGATTAGCCCCCCGGCGATGGGCTGATAAAGGGCTGTGAATAATTGTCCTCGCTGGGCCGCCATGGCCACCGCCAGAGTACCGGTGATGACCCGCTGGTCGACCTGGGCCTGGGCGATCGCCGCCAGGGTGGACACCCCAAACAGCGGAATCTGCAACTGTTGGGCCAGGGTACGGGCGGTCACCACTCCCACGCGCGTGCCCGTAAACCCCCCCGGCCCTTGGGCTACGGCTAGAAAGGCTAGATCTCCCCAACTGTAAGGCTGGATAAAGTCCATCAGAATCGGGTGTAGGTGGGCGGCCAGATCCCGGCCGAGATCCCAAGTCTGTTGACGGATGGGGCCAATCCTTGAATCTGCATCCACCACGCCAGGTTCCCCGGGGATGCCACAGAGGGCCAGGCCAAGCTCCGGACTACAGGTGTGGATTGCCAGGCCAATCATCCCTTCACCCATGTTCCTGGGGACTTCTCTCAAGGTGTACTCCCAAAGGGCCAGGTGGTGACCACAAAGACAATCACGGACGCCAGGGCCAGGATAGCCTGCAGGACATTACCCACCAGGGTGCCCACCACAATAGCAATACCCACCTTAACGGATTGCTGCGATCGCGGCCAAAGCTCTAAATCCCGACGATGCAGAAATTCACCCACAAAGGCCCCCAGCACGGTACCCATCAAAATACCCAACAGCGGGATACCCGTGGGTAGCAAAGGTAGGAGGCCAAACAGCCCTAGAAACATGCCGATAAACGCTCCCGCCTGGCCCCAACCACTGGCTCCCACCCGCTGGGCCCCCAGCACCCCAGCCAGGTAGTCGATCAGCATGCTCAAGATAAACGCTACTACCCCCACCCCAAGGGCCCACTTAAGACCGCTAAAACCGGCCACTAACCCCCAGATCACCATGGCCCCCAACACCAGGGTGATACCCGGCAGGGTGGGAATGATCGCCCCCACTACCCCCACCACCATTAACAGTAAGAGTAAACCATAGACCAGGGGATACCAGGTCTGGGGTGCGGTTAGAGCCGGGGCCAGTTCCGTTGGCAAATTGGTAAGGCGATGGGCTAGATTGAGGAGACTATCTGAGAAGCCAGTGACTACCTGGGTTAGCTCCAGTAGCGTCTGATCATAAAATGCCTCAATTTTGAATCTAAACCCCTGCCATAGGGCTGAAACCGAGGGAGCCACAGGGAGAGAAGCTACCATAGTGAACTGGCCCATTAAGTGAGAAATCGACGGTAGCCTGCTAAGGATCTGACTACAAACCCATTCTAGAGCCCGAGGAGCAGCTAGAATGCAACCCTAACAAAATAGGCTAGCCCAGAATGGCAGCGGCAAAGAACAGGCCATCTACCAAAAGGGTGCTAAAAACAGCCCCACTAAAGGCCCACCAGGCCGGTTCACGGGAGGTGCCCAGGGAAATCGCCGTGGCCACCCCCAGGAAGGCAGCCAGGATAACCGCTCGACCAGCTGCCAAATCCGTTTCCAGGCCAGTGGCGGCCCCCTGTAAAATTACTGGGGCCAGGTTTGGCTCAGCCTCCATGAGTTGGCGCCATACCGGGAAGAGATCCATCCAATTAATGTAGAGATCGGTGACGGCGGTACCAAAAAGAGACCCCAGGAAGAAATAGCTACCGATCCGTCCCTGATTGCTCTTCAGACACCACAGGGCAATGGGTAGACCCAAAGCTTCGATGGGCAGATGGACCACCGGTTCCCAGCGAAACCAACCCCAATAAAGGGAACCCGTTAACCAAATGGACGCAAAACCGATCAATAAGTCTCCCCACACCTGCCAGCCAGGTCGTCTGCTCAGATGCCAGCCCAGAGCTAACCACAGGCCTGTGGCAACCAAACTCACCCAGGGCCAATAACGTACCAGGGGAGCTTGAACAAACACCGGAAAAATCACCAACCCCAGGGAGGCGAGAAATATCCGAATCTGCAACGTAGACTGGGTCAACCAAACCTGGGCCGTATTAAGCCCAAGAAAAAATTTCGTCAGCGGTAAGCCGTAGGTAAAACTCAAGGGATTATGAAAGTTCGCTTAATGCTTATTAACATAACATGCTCCCGGGGGGGATTGGCTGGTGAATTAGGATGGGGTAAAAAACCTTCACAGGCAGGGGGAACGCTCAAGAGCGCTTACAATGCTCAGAGGTCCAAGGTGAACCATACTCCCATGGCTAGTAGCCGCAGGCCATTCTAGAAAATAATTTAAGGTTTTATGTCTATGCCTATAAGTTTATTACCCTGCCTGGGTCAGGCCGCTTCAGCCACTACCACCTCCCCCCTCATGGATCATATTAGTCTGGTGCAGGCTGTGGTGATTGGTATTGTGCAGGGGTTAACTGAGTTCCTACCCATTAGCAGTACCGCCCATATCAAAATGGTGCCCGTAGCCTTAGGCTGGGGAGATCCCGGAGTGGCTTTTACGGCGGTTATTCAGTTGGGTAGTATCGCGGCCATCCTATGGTATTTCTGGGCCGATCTGGCCGAGGTATTCGGCGGTATGGTGAAGGCTGGCATAGCCCGTCAGTATAGCTCTCCGGCCTTTCGCCTCGGTCTGGGTATTCTGTTGGGCACTGTTCCCATCGTCCTGGGTGGTCTATTGATCAAGGCATTCATTCCCGATTTTGATAACTCTCCCCTGCGTAATAGTTCCACCATCGCCCTGGTCTCCATTATCATGGCCCTACTGTTGGGAACGGCGGAAATCGTGGGTCGGCGCCAGCGAGGTTTTGCGGCCTTGGGGTTAGGGGATGGTCTAAGCATGGGTCTGGCCCAGGTTCTAGCCCTAATTCCTGGAGTTTCCCGGTCGGGCTCTACCCTTACCGCTGGTCTATTTATGGGGTTGGAACGTGCTACCGCCGCCCGCTTTTCTTTTCTGCTAGGGGTGCCAGCCATTACCCTGGCTGGGCTAGTGGAGCTCAAGGGGGTGCTAGAGAATGGCCTTAGTGGCATCGGCTGGGGTCCCTTGCTAGCGGGGTTACTAGCGGCGCTGATCACCTCCTATCTCTCGATTGCCTGGCTACTTCGATTTCTCAAACAACACAGCACCTGGGTTTTTGTCTTTTACCGCCTGGCCTTTGGTGCGGCTATTTTGTTCGCTTTAGCCACGGGGCGGATGGAAAATATTTAGGAGGATCAGGTGGCCTAAGGAAAACCTTGAGAGGCTGTTTGAAAAGCCAAGGAGGATCTTAGACTATGCCTAGGGAGTAGGATAATATCCTGAGAATTCAGCATATTTGCGCCCCTTGGCGGCGAACTGTACCTGAAGCCTTTTCAAATAGCCTTTTAGGATCATTTAGAATACCCCTTACTAGTTAGCCATTCATCTTGCTATGGGTACTCTGGCCACCCGTCCGGCTCGCATCAGTCGAGTTTTACCTGGTTCCATCGCCGCTGAGGTGGGCTTTGAACCGGGGGATGCCCTGGTATCAGTTAATGGTCAATGCCCTCGGGATTTAATTGACTACCGATTTCTCTGTGCGGAGGAGGAGTTGCACCTGGAGGTGTTAGACCGGCAGGGGAAGAAACATCAGGTTGCCCTGGAAAAGGAGATTGACGAGGACCTGGGCCTGGAGTTTGAAACCGCCCTGTTCGATGGCTTGATCCAGTGCAATAATGCCTGTCCTTTCTGCTTTATTGATCAGCAACCCCCCGGTAAACGTGGCAGTCTCTACCTGAAGGATGATGACTATCGCCTCAGTTTCCTCTACGGTAGCTACCTGACCTTAACCAATTTGCTACCTCAGGAGTGGGATCGGATTGCCCAACTACGACTGTCGCCCCTCTACGTGTCGGTACACGCTACTGAACCAGAGCTGCGATCGCAACTCCTCAAAAATCCCCGGGCGGGCCAAATTCTGGAGCAACTGGCCTGGTTCCAACGCCATCGTCTACAGATTCATGCCCAGGTTGTGGTGTGTCCGGGTTTAAACGATGGGGCCCATCTGGAGACTACCCTACGGGATCTGGCCCGCTTTTATCAGGGAGACCTACCCACGGTCATGTCCGTAGCCGTCGTACCGGTTGGGTTAACCCGGTTTCGCCCCGCCCATGATTGCCTTAGCCCGGTGACGCCAGCCCAAGCCGGTCAGGTAATTGACCAGGTCACAGCCCTGCAGGGGCAGTTTCAGCAGCAGTGGGGTAGTCGGGTTGTCTGGTTGGCGGATGAGTGGTTTTTAATCGCCCAGCGCCCGGTGCCCCCCGCCGCTGACTACGAAGATTATCCCCAGATTGGCAATGGAGTGGGCTCCATTCGCCAGTTTCTAGAAGAGTTTGAGGTGTCTGCTGACCGCTACCTCCAACCGGCGGTCACCCCATCGCGATCTCTAACCTGGGTGGTAGGGAACGCCGTCGAAGTTGCCTTCCAACCCATCCTAGAACGTCTTAACCAGGTGGGAGGGCTGACGGTGGATCTGGCTGCCCTGGCCAGCCCCTACTGGGGCCGAGAGATTACCGTGACCGGACTGTTGACGGGTTATGATCTCCTAACGGGTTTATCACACCGGCCCCTGGGGGAGGCCCTACTGGTGCCGACGGTGATGCTCAAACCCAGCGACTCAGGCCAGCTGGAGGAGATCTTATTCCTCGATGATATGAGTGTGGCTACCGTCAGCCAGAACCTAGGTTGCCCAATTATCCCCATTGAAGATAGTGACAGCCTGGTGAAAATCTGTTGTGGCCCTTTGCCCACCGGCACCTATCACCCGTTACAATCCATCCCTGGCTACTGGACCCCCTCCTAATCTCTGTATAAACCTTGGATGATCTATGATTTGCTATAGTCGCAACCTAGTTGAATGGGACTAGGGTGAGTCAGGAGGCTACTCAGTTCTTCCTTTTAGCGATCTGCTCTATCCCAAGGGTTATAGCCCAAGCTATGAAAGCAATATTTTCCCTAACTCAGGTTACAGCCACCCCAGATGTCGATATGCTATGTAGGCGGAGTAAAAAAATCACTGTAGCCGTAGCCACGGGACACAAACTAGCCAGAACGTTTGCCCGGTGAGCGCTTTGATCGATTCACTCTGTCCTGAGCGTTCTGGCCAACACTATAGCTTTGTCTCACGGCCTAAAAAGCGCCTTTCCTGGAGTATTTGTGCTAATTATGTCTGACTCACCCCGGCACAATCTGATGAATCTCGGATTGGGGCTAACCACAGTGGTCTTAGGTACCTTGCCCGTCAGTGCTGCACCCCTACCCCCCCACAGGCAGTTGCCAGCTCCTAGCTATGTCCCCGATCAACAGACTCCCCTAGGAAGGTTCCAGGGGCATGTACCCTCTCTCTCTGGGGCTAGGGCGGTGTCGGGTCTATTCGTTGCTCAAGAGTCCAGCAGCAGGGATAGAAATTCTGCCGGACAGACCCTGGAACCCGGTGAAGACCCCCTACCCCTGCAAATGGATAGCTCTCCTACCCCATCCCCAGACGGCGGCGGGCTCCCCCTACCCGCCGCTGAGGGGCCCCGGGATCAGGGGTTTGAGACACCGCCAGATTATTTGTTTCCCGGTCCTAATCCTCTGGCTCTGCCGACTCAACCGCAGGATGTCGAAATTTTAGGCACCCAGCCTATTTCCCTGGATACAGCGATTGAGTTGGCCTATCACAATAACGAGGAACTAAGGATTGCCCTGCTGCAACTGGAGCGGGCCCAGGCTGGTCTGAGGGCAGAACAGGCTGCCCTACTGCCCACGATGGATCTAACGGCGGATTTGCAGAACACCAATCAGACCTCCCTGGGTCTAGGTCTTGATCGGAGCAGTACAACCCTGCGGGGCGCGGTGCGATCGGACTATGACCTGGGATTGTCGGGGGAGCGATCGGCCCGTCTACAGGCGGCCCAGCAACAGGTGCGGCTAGCCGAACTGCAGGTAGAACAAACCCGGGAAGAACTGCGCCTGAATACTATCAACGACTACTATGCCGTACAGCAGGCGATCGCTGACATTCGCATTAACCAGGCCTTCCTGGATGAGGCCCAGCGTAACCTGCGGGATACCCAACTGCGGGAGGAGGTGGGGGTTGGTACCCGCTTTGATGTGCTGCGCGCCGATGTGCAGGTGGCCAATGCCCGACAAACCCTGACCCAGGCCCTTAGCCAACGGCAGATCACTCAACGCCAGCTGGCCCGTCGCTTAAATATCTCCCCCACCGTCGATCTGACTACCCTGGCGGTGGAAATCGCTGGGACCTGGCCCCTCTCCCTGGAGGAAACCATCGTTCAGGCCTACCAAAATCGCGCGGAGTTGGAGCAGTTCTTGGTGGAACGGGACCTTAACCAGGCCCAGCGGCAATTGCAATTGACCGCCACCCGGCCTAACCTCAGCCTATTTGCCCAGTACGAAGTGCAGAGCCTGCTGGACGCCCCCGAGGGCAGTCAGAATAATACCGATGATGGGTTTGCCCTGGGGGCCCGGCTGGCCTGGCGATTGTTTGATGGTGGGGCGGCTAGTGCCCGAGCCAGCCAGAGCGATCGCGACATCGCCATTGACGAGGCGGAATTTGAAAGCGCCCGCAATACCATTCGAGTCCAGGTAGAGGAGGCCTACTATACCCTCCAGGCTAACCAGGCCAATATCACCACCGCCAACCTGGCGGTCAAGCAGGCTACCGAAGCCCTGGATCTAGCCAATCTCCGCTTTAATGCGGGGGTCGGCACCCAACTTGACGTGCTCAGCGCCAACCGGGAACTCACCCAGGCCCAGGGTAACTTAGTGCGGGCTGTGCTCGACTATAACCGAGCCCTGGCCAGGCTGGAGCGGTTTGTTAGCAACCTGGGTCAGGCTGGGTAAAAACGCCATTAACCCGTTGACCCTAGATCTTGTACGCAGAGTCCAGGCAATGCCCAAGTGGAGAGATTAGCACCATGATTTTGCAGGCAGATGGCGGCTGACCTACTCTGAACCCGGTAAAATAGAGCCTTATCAGTACAGCTATCGCCCTAGCCCTAACCCCTCTCCTACTATCCCTATGTTTGAAGCCCTTTCCGATCGCCTGGAATCTGCATGGAAGAGCCTGCGGGGCCAGGACAAAATTAGCGAGTCCAACATCAACGATGCCCTACGGGAAGTTAGGCGTGCCCTCCTGGAGGCGGATGTTAACCTGCAGGTGATTAAGGAGTTTGTGGCCCAGGTTAAGGAAAGGGCCCTGGGAGCGGAGGTGGTGAAGGGGGTCAGCCCTGACCAGCAATTCATCAAAATCGTCCACGATGAGTTGGTGAACCTCATGGGGGACACAAACGTACCCCTAGCCCAAGCCCCTAGTGCGCCTACGGTCGTCCTGATGGCAGGCCTACAGGGGACAGGTAAAACCACCGCCACCGCCAAGCTAGCCCTCTACCTGCGCAAGCAAAACCGCAGCACCCTGCTGGTGGCCACCGATGTTTACCGGCCGGCGGCCGTGGATCAACTGATTACCCTGGGTAAACAAATCGATGTACCCGTGTTTGAACTGGGTACATCGGCCAACCCGGTAGACATTGCCCGCCAGGGGGTGGAGCGCGGTCGACTCGACGGGGTAGACACGGTGATTGTGGATACGGCGGGGCGATTACAGATCGACCCCAAAATGATGGCGGAATTGGCTGATATAAAGGCCGCCATTCAACCCCACGAGGTGCTCCTGGTGGTGGATGCCATGACCGGTCAGGAGGCCGCCAACCTGACCCGCACCTTCCACGAAGAAATTGGCATTACCGGCGCCATCCTCACCAAAATGGATGGGGATGCCCGGGGAGGAGCCGCCCTTTCCGTGCGACAAATCTCGGGTCAGCCGATTAAGTTCGTGGGGGTCGGGGAAAAGGTGGAGGCCCTACAGCCCTTTTACCCCGATCGCATGGCCTCGCGGATTTTGGGCATGGGGGATGTACTCACCCTGGTGGAAAAAGCCCAGGAAGCGGTTGACATTGCCGATGCCGAAAAACTCCAGCGTAAAATCCTGGAAGCGGAATTTGACTTCGATGATTTTCTCAAGCAAATGCGCTTGATGAAAACCATGGGTTCCCTAGGGGGCATTATGAAGCTGATCCCTGGCATGGGTAAGCAAATTTCCGGTGAAATGCTCGAGCAGGGAGAGGTCCAGCTAAAACGCTGTGAAGCCATGATTAACTCCATGACCCGTGAGGAACGCAAGAATCCTGGCTTACTAGCCGGTTCTCCGGGTCGCCGTCGCCGAGTGGCCGCAGGTTCGGGGCGGGCTGAGCAAGACGTGGGCAAATTGGTTAGTGACTTTACTAAAATGCGATCGCTGATGCAGCAAATGGGGCGAGGTGGCGGCTTCCCCGGGATGGGAGGGGGTATGCCTGGCCTAGGGGGCATGCCTGACTTTGCCGGCATGATGGGGGGTGGCAATCCCCCGGGTCGACGGGGTAACAGTTCTAAAAAACCAAAGAGCCAGAAAAAGAAAAAAGGGTTCGGAGAGCTTTAAGACTTTCGTTTCTCTGCCTCCTCTAGGGCTCGTTGTTTATTTGCAGTGTAAACCGCTATCCGATCCTGGGCCACTGCATAACGGGCATCGCTGGCGGGCACCTGGGCCATCAGATCAGCGGCCCGTTGCCAGCGCACGGCCAACTCTAGCCACTCAGCCGCCGTCGCCGTAGAACGGCCATCTTCGACACAGGCTTGAGCAATCCGGACCGCCATCACAAAGGGATCTTCCTGGGGAGAAGGAGAGCCAGGCTCACCGGGCTTTGCCTGGGGTGAGGAGAGGTCTTCGTCACGGGAAGGAAAGTCAAGATTAAGACCATGGCGCAACCACTCCTTCGTGGTCCAGCCCACCAGCAGGAGCAACAGAACCAAGCTAGCTCCACCCACCAAACCTCGCCAAAAGGCCACTTGACTGGCCGGAGATGAAGCTGGAGATTCCGTAAATAGCTGGGGTTGCCGTGGTTGGTTTAAATCTTGCCAAAACCGCACCAAGGGGTTAGGTCGCCTCAGGGTAACCCGCTCGAACCACAGCAAATTGCGCTTAGGATCGCGCTTAATATCCTCTAACCACAGAAGTTGTTGTTCCTGAACAATGCGGCCATTGATGTTGACCTTACTAATGCCCCTGGGGCTGACCGACTCCAGCACCTGTTGCACCTCTGACACCACGGCTTTTTGCTCCAATTGATCAGCGGTAGGAGCTTCCACCAGAAGTTGGAGGACGCCATGATCTTGGACAGCTCGGGTACGAATACCGCTTTCGGCAAAGTGATTATTCAAAAGCTGAATAATTGCGGCAATGCTTCCCTGGCGGGCCTGGAGGTTAACGTCATTAATGGTTGAGGACATAAGCAAGAAACCAAAAATTAGCGCCAGCAACTAGCGCTGAGGTATTATACCAAGGGTTTCTGACCTGGGATCACGCAACTTGAGGGATGGCTTAGGAAACCCCTCATAGTAAATTCTTAAATTCTGCCACGTCCCCTAGGCGCTGAACCGCCTTTTTAATATCCTGGGTGCGGTCCTTGTGGACCACCAGGGTAGCCTTACCATCCCGTACGATTACGATGTCTGCCAAGCCGATGGTGACCACAACTTCCTCAGGATCGGCAGCATAAACAATACTATCGCTGGTATCTACCGCCAGATGACGGGCTAAATCCACGTTGGGCTGGTCAGGTTGCTTAAGCAGGCGTTCCACCGCATTCCAATCCCCCAGATCGTCCCAACCAAAGGCTACAGGCATAACGTAGGCCCGATCGGTATGCTCCATGACCGCATAGTCAATACTGAGCTTGACCAAATCGGGGTAAGCCTCTACCCCCGTCGCCAAAATCGGTTCCATCAACTGGGGAGCATGGGTCTGTAGTTCCTTGATCATGGTTTCAACAGGAAACACAAACATGCCGCTATTCCAACTAAACTTGCCACTGGCGATAAAGTTGGCCGCAGTGGCGGCATCGGGCTTTTCTGTGAAGCGAGCCACCTGGTAGGCTGACAACCCGCCATAGTGGCCCACTGCTTCCCCCTGTTCGATGTAGCCGTAGCCGGTGGCTGGATAGCCGGGGGTAATGCCCAGGGTGACGATCGCCTGTCGGTCAAGGGCCAAATCGGCGGCGGCGGTCAAGGTCTGACAAAAACTGGCTTCATCGGCGATCCAATGATCGGCGGGGAAAAAACCCACTAGGGTCTCTTGACCATGACGCTGGGCAATCTCCAGGGTGGCCCAGGCCACCGCTGGACCAGTATCCCGTCCCACTGGCTCCACCAGAAGATTGGCCTCGGGCAGTTGGGGCAGCTGCTGCCGCACCTGGTCTGCCAGGTGTGCCGCCGTTACCACCCAGACCGAGGCCCAATCTCCAGCCAGGGCTACTAGGCGATCAGCGGTGGTTTGAAGCAGGCTGCGATCGCTACCGTCTAAACAAAGAAATTGTTTGGGTCGAGAGAGGCGGCTGACGGGCCAAAATCGCTCGCCCTTACCACCGGCCAGAATGACGGGAACCAACTTAGCCATAACACTGCCTGGGCATTACCCATAGAAAATTAATTATATTGTTGTCATCCTATCCTGAGCAGGGCAGAATAAGAACAAAAATGGCTTAATATTGGTTAACATATTTCCTTGATGGCTTGGCTTGACCTAGACCACATCAAATTATGTCTACCACCTAACTATTCAGATTGATTCGGACTAGTAGGCTATTTTAAACGCAGTCTCGGTAGGTATGAGGAGTGACAGTAACTAGACAGAAATCCCAATTGCCGTCCTCCTCCGGTGAGGAAAGAAGCTTTGACTATTCTTTACATCATCGGGATCGCCCCAAGCCTGATACCCCTTACCAGCCACTCCAGGTTAGCTCGTCGGGTCTTCAACCTTCGCCCATGAAACGTGCTCTTAACCTGCTGCTCTGGACGGCAGCTTTCCTGGGAACGGCCACCGTGTCAGCGTTGATTGGGGCAGGGAGCGCCTTGATATTGCCCCTACCCCAGTCTGCCACCCTAGATCCTCCTTCCCTAGGGATTGGAGACCTATGGCGGGCTGGGTTTCGCTACCAGGTGACTCGTCCGATCAACATCCTAGTTATGGGTATTGATGAGGTGCTAGACGCTCCCGCCCAGTCCGAAGCTACCTTTGGGGGCCACACTGATACCCTCCTACTGGTGCGCATTAATCCCCAGGACAACACCTTAAATGTCATGTCCATTCCCCGGGATACACGGGTGCAGATTCCGGACTATGGCATGGCTAAAATTAACCAGGCCAATGTGGAGGGTGGCCCTGAGTTAGTCGCTCAAACCATTGCTGATAACCTTGGCAATGTGCAAATTGATCGCTACCTGCGGGTAAACACCAGCGCCTTTAGGGAGATTGTTGATCTAATTGGGGGTATAGAGGTCTACGTACCCAAGCGCATGGAGTATAACGATAACACCCAAGATCTACACATTGACTTGTATCCTGGCTGGCAGACTCTAAATGGGGATCAGGCGGAGCAGTTTGCTCGCTTTCGCAAGGACAATAACGGGGATATCGGTCGGGTACAGCGCCAACAAATGTTACTTAAGGCCCTTCGCGATCGCCTCACCAATCCCACCGTTATTCCCAAGCTACCCCAGGCCATTCGTGTAGCTTTGCGCTACGTTGATACCAACCTCACTCTGGAGGAAATGTTGGCCCTCGCTAACTTTGGTCTCGCTACCGAACCCCAGAAATTGCAAATGGTGATGCTACCGGGCCGGTTTAGTCAGCCCTCCGAATTTCAGGCTAGCTACTGGTTACCAGACTGGAACTCTGCCGCCACCATTTTGCAGAAATTTTTCCAAACCGATGGTGTCGGTATCTATGCTGACAATAGCGGTCATGGTTCTGGCCTAAATTCACAGATAGCCGTACAGAATGCCTCCGGTGATCAGGGGGCGGCGGCGGCAGTGGTAGATTATCTACGCAGTAATGGCTTTCATAACGCCTATGTGGTCGAAGATTGGCCAGACATACTGGAGAAAACGGAAATTATTGCCCAGAAGGGTGATCTGGACAGTGCCAAGAGCATTGGTAGTGTGGTTGGGTTAGGCCAGGTTCTTTCAGAATCCACCGGACACCTGGAGTCAGATATTACCCTACGGGTGGGACGGGACTGGCTAGACTCCCAGCCCTAAGTTGAAGTCAGTAGACTCCAGCCTAGGGCAGGACGGATTATGATTGAAATAGGCATAGCCAGGTAGATCCTCACAGTTAGATTTTACGGTGACGCCGATAGATAGATTAAGGAGACGCCAAAGGGCATGGGAAAAGTAGTTGGCATCGACCTGGGCACCACCAACTCAGTTGTTTCCGTCATTGAAGGTGGCAAACCAGTGGTGATTGCCAGTTCTGAAGGCATGCGCACCACCCCTTCAGTGGTGGCCTTTAGCAAAGAGGGGGAAAGACTGGTGGGTCAGATGGCTCGACGCCAAACCGTCCTCAACCCCCAAAATACCTTCTACGGTGTTAAACGCTATATGGGGCGCAAGTACAGCGAGTTGGATGCTGCTTGTAAACGTGTTTCCTATACCATTCGACGAGACCAGGCGGGTAATGTCAAAATCCGTTGTCCCCGGCTAGAGAAGGACTTTGCCCCCGAGGAAATTTCCGCCATGATCCTGCGTAAGCTGGCGGAGGAAGCCAGTCGTTACCTGGGCCAACCGGTAACGGGAGCAGTGATTACCGTGCCCGCCTATTTTAACGATACCCAACGCCAGGCCACCCGTAACGCTGGACGGATTGCTGGCCTTGAGGTGCAACGCATCCTGAATGAACCAACGGCGGCGGCCCTGGCCTATGGCTTAGATCAGGGTTATAACCAAACCATCCTGGTGTTTGACCTGGGAGGTGGCACCTTTGATGTCTCCGTCCTGGATGTCAACGATGGAGTATTTGAGGTGCGATCCACCGCCGGTGACACCCAGCTAGGGGGCTCAGACTTTGATCAGAAAATTGTTGACTGGTTGGCGGATCAGTTCCTTGAGCGGGAGGGCATAGACCTGCGCCAAGACCGACAGGCATTACAACGCCTCATGGAAGCCGCGGAAAAAGCTAAGATTGAGCTCTCCGGGGTGACGACTACGGAGATTAGCCTACCCTTTATCACCGCTAGTCAGGATGGGCCCAAGCACCTGGAGGCTTCCCTGAATCGATCTCAGTTTGAGCAACTCTGCGGTGATCTGGTGAGTCGACTGCGGGGCCCCCTGAAGCAGGCCCTAGGTGATGCCAGTCTGGGTCCTAACGATATCGATGAGGTGGTGCTGGTGGGTGGGGGTAGCCGTATGCCCATGGCTCAGGAATTGGTGCGATCTCTAATTGGGCTAGAACCCAATCAAAACGTCAATCCCGATGAAGCAGTGGCGGTAGGAGCAGCAATTCAGGCTGGTATTCTTACCCAGGAAGTTCAGGATATCATGCTGCTGGATGTCACCTCCCTGTCCCTGGGGTTGGAGACCATTGGTGGGGTGATGAAAAAGGTTATTCCCCGCAACACTACCATTCCTGTTCGTCGTTCTGACATTTTCTCCACCTCTGAGAACAATCAAACCTCCGTGGAGATCCATGTGCTTCAGGGGGAACGGGAAATGGCCGCCGATAACAAATCCCTGGGACGCTTTAAATTGATGGGCATTCCCCCCGCCCCTCGGGGTGTTCCCCAGGTGCTGGTGTCCTTTGATATTGACGCCAACGGTATTCTGCAGGTATCCGCCATGGATAAAACCACGGGCCGGGAACAGAGTCTGACGGTGCAGGGGGCCACCAACCTGGAGGAAAGTGAAGTACAGCGGATGGTCCAGGAGGCGGAAGAGTACGCCGAGACCGATCGCCTGCAGCGAGAACGGGTGGAAAAACGTAACCGAGCGGAAGCTCTCACCTTTCAGGCGGAGCGGCTGCTGCGGGAAGTTGCTTTAGACTTTGGCATGCAATTTGCCCGCGATCGCCGCCGTCGCATCGAAGGACTTGTTCAGGAGTTGCGGGACTACCTGGAACAGAACGATGAACGGGGCATTGATATGACCCAGGTTGATCTCCAGGACGAACTCTACGATCTCAACCGCGAAGCTTATCTCTACGAGGCGGAGGATCAACCCGAGGGCGGTATCTTAGGGCAGATTGGCAATACCCTCAAAAAAACCTTTTCCTTTGATGATGACCTGGAGCCCCGCCCTAACTATGGCTATACAGGATCCTCCTCCTGGGGTAGTTGGGATGAGGACTGGGACTACGACAACCGCCGTCGAGGCAATTCTGCCCCCTTCCGCCAGGGACCGGGTTATGGTGGGCCTTCTCCCTACGGGGATGCCAACTACGATAGGCGTAGCCAGGGGCCACCCTCCTACAATAATCGCTCCCAATCCTTTCGCGATCAGGACTACGATTCTCAAGACTATGGTAATCCCAGGGAACGCCAGCCAGGCTATGGCAACTCTCCCTATGCTCGAAACCCAGGCTATGGCTACTCCGGTTACCGAGTCCCTAATCAGGGAGTTGGCAATTATCCTGAGGCTGGGGCTCCAGGCTATGATCAACCGCCCTCTTCCTCTACTCCCGAGTCGCTACGCCCATCCGCTCGTTCAGGTCAGGTCAAGCGAGACTACAATTCGCCTCCCATACCACCCACCGAGGGGAGCCCAGAGAGCTTTGCTAGCCAACCAAAATGGGATGATGACCCCTGGAATCAGCCCTCCACCGGTACTGAGGAGGACCTCTGGGAGGATACCCCTCCGCCCCGTCGCCGACCACGTCAGCCGGATTCTGACTACGATAGCAACTGGGATAATTAAAACCAGTGATCCTAACCTGGTTTACTCAGGTCCTAGCTGATTCCCTTGCTGGGGAACTTAAGCAGCCGACTGGAGATGGCCAGGGCATTCAGGATCCTCAGGTCAGTCAGGGTTAGACACCAATATAGTGTCGTCAATACCTCAGGGAAGTTATAGCAAACATCAGATATGCAAAACTTTCGGAACTACTACGAGATTCTGGGAGTTTCCAGGCAAGCGGAGGGCACAGCAATCAAACAGGCCTACCGCAAACTAGCCCGTCAGTACCACCCGGACCTAAACCCCGGTGATCGCACTGCCGAAGACCAATTTAAACTTTTGGGCGAGGCCTATGAAGTGCTATCCGACCCAGAACGGCGGGCCCAGTATGAAAAGTTCAGTCAATACTGGAGACAGCAGGGTTTTACCACTGGTCCGGGCTACGACAGTCAGCCTAACATGCCGGAGGAACGCACCAGCAGCCGACTCTCCCTGGAGGATTTTAACTTTAGTCAGTTTTTGGACTTTAACAGCTTTATTGACCAATTGCTGAGCCGACAGCCCCCTGCCGCCACCTACCAGGGTACCCCTGACCCTGATCAGTCTCCCCAGGGGCAAGGAAGAAGTGGGGGTGATCGTCGTCGTCAAGATGCGGAAGCTAATTTGACCGTTCCCTTAGAAAAGGCCTTCCAGGGGGGACGAGAGCGTATTCGGCTGGAGGATGGTCGTTCCCTGGAGGTCAATATGCCGGCCGGCATGATTACCGGTCAACGGATTCGTTTGCGGGGTCAAGGCATCGGCGGTGGCAACCTTTACCTACGCATTGAAGTAGAACCCCATCCGTTTTTTGAATTACAGGGCAGTGATATCCTTTGCCGCCTACCCATAACCCCTAGTGAGGCCGCCCTGGGCAGCACCATTGAGGTGCCAACCTTGGATGGGTCCTTACGCACTACCCTGCCCCAGGGCGCTCAGACTGGACAGTTGGTACGCTTAGTGGGCCGGGGGTACCCGATTGGACAGGGTCAGCGGGGCGATCTGCTACTGGAACTAGAGGTGGTGGTGCCCTCTAGCCTCAGCGATCGGGAAAAAGCAATTTATCAAGAACTACGGCAGATAGAAACCTTCCATCCAAGACAAAATCTACGTCGCCGTTAGAGGGGCGATGTTTATTTTTTATTAACATTAAAGCTTCTGTCAAGGTAACGCTAGAGTGGCAGATTTCAGATCGTCCACTGTACAATACAGGAAGGCGGAGACGAAAGTTTCCGTTCACTCCTCACACCACATTTCGCCTGAGTTAATCAACTCAGGCGCTTTCTTTAGGGGGTCAATTTCTTAATCGATAGTCAGAACGACCTGGCCCACCGGCTCAAGATTGCTTTTCTGCCCAGAGTCTAAAACCAGAGAAACTGATCGCTGGTTAGATTGAACAAGTGCACTCGAACTATTTTTGGTATTCTCTATCAGCGTTCTGGCGGAGGACAAGGGGGTTTCTGGGCTTAAACTAAGAGAAAACGGTACCCCAACCTTAGTTGTAGCCGGACTGACGACTGCTACGCAGCTTGACTATGTCCAGGGCTAGAGTTTTTCCCTTGGCGCAAACTCCAGCCCTGGAGGTAGTTAATGTCTCAATCTGTTGCTGATCAGCCCAAATAGCTTCTTTTTGGCTATGGTAAAATTGCGTGTGTTTAAGCAAGGAATACTAGGCATGGCAGCCGCTGAGGTTACTGAAGTTACAAACGCTACGTTTAAGCAAGAAGTACTCGAAAGCAAAACGCCCGTTTTGGTAGATTTTTGGGCGCCCTGGTGCGGACCCTGTCGTATGGTAGCACCCGTGGTTGAGGAAATTGCTCTACAGTACGAAGGCAAGGTTAAGGTCGTTAAGGTTAATACTGACGAGAATAATGATGTAGCTACCCAATATGGTATCCGTAGTATTCCTACCTTAATGATCTTTAAAGATGGCCGGAATGTTGACATGGTGGTTGGTGCCGTACCCAAAACGACTCTGGCTAACACCCTAGAAAAGCACCTGTCGTCTCAAGATTCGAAGTAAATAGCCAGACCCGCCTCCTTTGGTTGTCACCCGCCCTACTAAGGCGGGTGATCTGCTTTTTGAGGAGAATATCCCTAGGCAGATGGAAGTCTAGTAATACTAGGGGGGCGAAGATAAGGCTGCGATACCCTCTAGCTCTGGGTCTCAGCGCGTAGCCAATGGTTACAGCTGCACTTAGGGTGCAGGACTCTGGATATGGAATTGAAGCTGAGGCCAGTCAGAGGTCTAGCTAAACCTTAGCTGTAATCGAGTTACCCTATTCTAGGCGTTCTGGCTAACGCCATAGAAGTAGATAAGTAAAGGACCTTCTAATTCTAGATAAAATAGAATGTTGCCACTGAAAGGGGTTTATGGTATCCCATCTGTCTAACTTGCCGGCCCACATTCAAGCTGATCTGGTTGCCCTGCTTGATCACCTTCCCTCCATGGAACACGGAAAGCTCATTCGTCAGGTATTAGAGACTATTTTGCGGATGATGGAACGGGATGCCGATCGCCTGGATTGGAAGATCCTCAACTATGCCCTGCTAGATATGGAACAGGGCTTTCAAACCTTCTATCCCTATCGCCATATTCGTAAAATCACGATTTTTGGCTCTGCTCGCATGGCGGCTGACCATCCTGACTATCAGCTAGCCAAACAGTTTGCTCAACAGATTACCCAGGTTGGCTTCATGGTGATGACGGGGGCCGGCGGTGGCATTATGGAGGCGGGCAACCTGGGCGCTGGCCATGATCAATCCTTTGGACTCAATATTCAACTACCCTTTGAACAGGGGGCTAATCCGGTGATGGTCGGCAATGCCAAGTTAATTAACTTCAAATACTTCTTCACCCGTAAGCTCTTTTTTCTACGGGAAAGTGATGCCCTGGCCCTATTCCCTGGGGGCTTTGGCACCCAGGATGAAGCTTTTGAGTCTCTTACCTTGATCCAAACCGGCAAAGCTGACCCAATGCCGATTGTCCTCGTGGACCATCCGGGGGGCAGTTATTGGCAGGGTTGGGATACCTATATTCGCACCCACCTGCTTAGCCGTGGGTTGATTAGCCCGGATGATCCCAGTCTGTATACCATCACCAATAGTGTTGAGGAAGCCTGCCGGGTGATTAGCGAGTTCTATCGGGTCTACCATTCCTGTCGCTACGTTGGCGATCTCCTGGTGATTCGCCTCAAGGGGGACCTGTCCGACAACGCTGTAGCCACCCTCAACAGCGAATTTGCCGACATGCTGGATCGGGGTGCCATCACTAAAACCGCTAGCCTGCCGGAGGAGCGCAATGACGAAACCGTGGCCCTACCTCGCCTGGTGATGGCCTTTAACCATCGCTCCTTTGGGCGTTTGCATCAGTTTATCCGGCGGCTCAATCAGCTGGGGGGACACCGCCCGGAGCTGGAGCACCCAGAACAAAAGTAACCAGAAACAATTTAGTTGAAGGGACTTGGCAGAAGAGCGCCATGCAGACCGCCACATGGCTATCTGCTCGATGGCCAGCTAATGCTTGGCTATGGGCAAATGGATCTGACCTAATAACCAACCATCAGGCCCCCTGACCCCAGCTCTGCCTAACCTGATCCATTGAATTATCAATGGAGCTAAGCGGATTCGAACCGCTGACCCCTTGAATGCCATTCAAGTGCTCTACCAACTGAGCTATAGCCCCAACCGGGTTGTTAATGCATTACTAATAGTCTCGCAAGGGGGGCGATCGCGTCAACCCCAATTTTTTTCTTAGGGATGGCCTGGGGACCGACTATCCGCGCTAAAGTCAAACAGAATCGATGTTTTCCTAGGCAATGGCAATGGTATTTCCCACCCCCTCCGGTTCCGACGACCTGGACCCCACCACAGTTGAGGATATCCTCCTTCAGCTGCGACGGAAACAGGGTACTTGGGTGGACTGGGCCCAGGGGTGTCAAACCCTACAACGATCTGGGCTCAACCCTCAACAAATCTTTGAGGAAACAGGCTTTGAACCCATCCACCAGAACCAAATTATGGTGGCGGAGCAGGTTTACCAATCCTTGATTAAGGGTGGGGTGGCCGCCGCTACCCAGGCCCACTTTAACCAACGCGGCAGCGACTGTCTGTATGAGTTGCGCCTCCTCTCCCAGGCGGATCGGGCCAGTACGGCCGAATTTGTCCTGCGCCACGGTCTGGATGTTGATCAGGTGCGGGAACTGGTCAAACCCATCAAAGAATATGCCTATCGTCCCCAGAACCAACCGGCTTTTGGGGATTCGCCGGGGGATGCGATCGCCTTTCACTACTGGAACCTGGCCCGCCAAAAGGCAGATCTGCAAGATCGATCCCGCCTGATTGCCCAAGGCTTACGCTTTGCCGACAGCCCTAGCGCTCGTCAAGAGGTTGAGAAACTTCTCACTGACTTTACTGTAGTCAAGCCCCAACCCGCCCCGCTGCTGCCCCTTTACCGATTGGAAAGCGATGGCGAGCTGCCCCGGGTGATTCCTGTGGTCGGCAAAATGCCCCTGACCGTGGAGGACCTGCAGGCCGTACCCCTGGCCCTACCCCAGGAGCCCTTTGGCCTGGTGAGTTTCTCCGGGGTAGGCGCATGGCTAGCGGTACCCGGTTGGCAGGTGATCTTTAGGGCAGAAGACCCGGTGGGCTTGCTCACCCAAACCCACCAATTACCCAACTACCCCCCCGAGGCGACGGATGAACCCGTGCTAGTGGTGGTGGATCGAGCTGAACGGCAATGGAGCGATGATAGCTATTTTTTAGTGGCCGAGGCTGATCAACTCGAGCTAAGTTGGAGCCCGACCCCCATCACCAGCTCCATCTTCGGTAAGGTAATCGTCATCCTTCGACCCAAACGGGTGCTAGATGAAAACTATAACCGGGAACTCTGGCAACTGGATGAGTAAACGACGTCGTTGATGCCACCCCTTATCCTGGAAAATCTCCCATCCTAGGAGTCGCCATGCCCTTAGAACGCCGCCTATCTCGGTCTATGTTTCTGGGTCATCAGCTAGTGGAGCTACGCCAGCTCTGCCTCACCGCTGAGGGGGTTTTTGAGCCGGGTCAATACCTGGCCAAGGATCTACCCGATATTGCCTTTACCATGGGGCTGGTGGAAGCCCTGCCGCCTTCCCCGGATCAGGATCCTAGCGCTGCAGGCCCCACCTCCTCTTAAGATCACCCTAGTGGGTTCTTCCTCGGCTCAAGCATGCCCTAGAGCCCCTGCTATCATCCATAGAAAATAGCAGGGGCATCAATAGTAGTGCCATCAATGGAGCGGTGCAGGAGGATCTATGATGTTGACGGTACTCCATGGCCTGGTGGTGAAGGACTCAACCGAGCCCAGGGCCCGATCCATAATAGTTTTTTGACCGACTGTTTCTGGTTGCATCTCCCGCCTAATCCTTATTGGGTTACCTACCCTATGCAGATTACCTACGATCCTGACCGCGATATCCTGCAAATTGCCTTTAATAATCGCGAGGTGGGGGAAACCGCCCGCATCTCTCCGAACCTCATTCTTGATTATGACGATGATGGTTTAATCGTTGGTTTGGAAATTCGTCAGGCTTCCCAGCGGGTAGAAAGCCCCCTTTCGGTGACTTACACCATTGGACCGGCCAATTTGGATAAACCGCCGATTTAATCTAGTCGAGCCTTGACAAACTGTTCCAGACGATCCATGCCTTCCAGGATCACCTCCATAGACGTGGCATAGGATAGGCGAATGGTGCCTTCAGTGCCAAAGGCAATGCCCGGGATGGTTGCCACATACTTTTCATCCAATAGCTGGGTGCAGAACGGCAGAGAGTCCATGCCCAGGGGCTGAATATCGATATAGAGGTAAAAGGCACCTTCGGGCTGACCACAACTGAATCCAGGGATTTGGCGGCAACGCTCGAGGATCACCTGCCGGCGTTCGGCAAAGGCATGACCCATGGTGGCCACGCAGTCCTGGGGTCCTTCGAGGGCGGCGATCGCCCCGTACTGGGCAAAGGTGCAGACGTTGGAGGTACTGTGGCCCTGGATGGTGCTGACCGCCTCAATTAAGGGCTGGGGGCCGGCCAGATAACCTACCCGCCAACCGGTCATTGAATAACCCTTGGCAAACCCGTTACTGATAATGGTGCGCTCAAAGGCAGCGTCGGAGACCGCACCAATACTGAGATGGATCGCACCATCGTAGAGAATCTTTTCGTAAATTTCGTCAGAGACCACCCAAATATCGGCCTCCACCACTACCTCTGCCAGGGCCCGGATCTCCTCTGGGGAGTAGACCATACCGGTGGGGTTGGAGGGGGAGTTGAGGACAAACAGCTTAGTTTTCGGAGTGATGGCCTGGCGCAGCTGCTCGGGGGTAATGCGGTAGTTTTGGTCAGGGGTGGTGGGTACCAGCACCGGTGTCCCCCCGGCTAGTTTCACCATTTCTGGATAGCTCACCCAGTAGGGGGTGGGAATAATCACCTCATCCCCCGCCTCAATCAAGGCCATCATCAGCCCATAGAGGGAGTGTTTGCCTCCGTTGGTGACAATCACGTTCTCTGGACCATAGCAGAGGCCGTTCTCCCGTTGTAGTTTATGGGCGATCGCCTGTCGCAGGGCTGGCTCGCCAGCGGCGGGACCGTAGCGGGTCTTACCCTGATCTAGGGCGGTCTTAGCCGCCGCCTTGATGTGATCAGGGGTATCAAAATCCGGCTCCCCGGCGCTGAAGCTACACACCGGTAAACCATCGGCTTTCATAGCCTTAGCCTTAGCGGCAATGGCCAGGGTAAGGGAGGGGGTAACGTGGCTAACACGACTGGCTAGATTTAGGCGGGGCATAGGACTGGGGTTCCGGCAAACCAACATCTCACCTAGCGTAGATCGTTCTGAACGCTGCGATCGCCTTTTTCATGACATGCCAACATTCCCCCAGGGGAACAACTCCAGGTTCCCAGAGAGGCGGGGTTTAGATAAACTAGGAGATGAGCTAAGGAGCAGCCAGGGTTATGGGTGAGTCGAAGCGCCGCCGTCAAACTTTAGGTGATCAGTATGGTCAGCAGGAGCCAGTCCTACCCTGGCTACCCCTGACCAAGCAACAATCCCAGCAGTTCATGCGCTGGACCACCCGGGGCACCTGGGCGGCGATTATTCTACTGATTGCCTTTTGGGTAACCCTGCGGTTCATCGGTCCGGGCTTTGGCTGGTGGGAACTGGTGGACTAGGGTAGTCAGGCCTCAGTAGCAGTAGCGGCTGCCGTTAGCCTTACTGTGACCCTCCCCCTGGCGCAGGGCGCCAATCAGGGTGGAGACGATCACACAGCGGTGGCTGAGTCTTCCCCCCGACCCCACCAGGGTAATGGTGCCCAGGCTAGATTTAACATCGCCGCGAAAGTCAAAGCGGACGTAGTAAACCCCCTTGGATTGGGTCAAGGTATTATCTTCACTGGCCAGACTCACCCCTGCGGTCAGGGGTTGCCACAGCTTCACCTGACCCGGGTCCACGGAGGCAGGGTGATAAGCCCATTCTAACTGCCCCTGCCGAAGCCGCAGACTAAACTGGTGTTGTTGCCGTTTTTCCATGGCTTCCCGTTGGGTCGATCGCAACCCCTGGTACACCAGGGACTGGGCCTGGTTAACCCGCCGCTGGTCCTGCAAGCTCAGGAAGCCGGGGGTGACTATTCCCCCTATGATTAGGAGCATTACCATCCCCACCAGGGTCTCCAGGAGACTGAAGCCGCTGCTGGTTCTAGCGAATCTCGAGCGGAGAGGGGCAAAGACTTCCCAAGGTAGCGATCGCAGGGCTAGTGACATCGGTTTAGATAATCAAGGTTAGCCCCAATTTGCCCTCAATTAACGGGATATTTTATGCTGTTTTCCAGGTTGGGCGATTGTGCTGAGGTTGGTGAATCGAGGGGGAAGGGCTGCGATCGCTAAGCCATGCTTCTCCCTTTACCCCCACCAGCCAGCACTAACTCCCTAAGCACTCAGCCGGAATTCGCTAATATTGACCGGTCGGGTGGGTATGGGCCATGGCACAAACTGTTTCCACAACCCTGGAGGTAGACCCCAGTGGTGGCGTTGATCAGCCCTCAGGGCGGCCCCATTTGCCCTTTAAAACCCTGACGGCGGCCCTGGTGGCAGCCCAGGGCAAGGGGCTGATTAAACTGGCCCCGGGCACCTACAGCACCGCCAGTGGCGAGCGCTTTCCCCTGCGGTTGGAGGCCGGGGTGGCGGTGCTGGGTCAGGAGTCTAGCCAGGGGGAGGGGGTGGTGATCACCGGCTCTGGCCCGGTTTCTGGCCCTGGGGGACTTACTGCCACCGTGGTGGTCACCGACGCGGCCCAACTACGGGGGGTAACGGTGCAAAATCCCCAGGGGATTGGCCTGGTGGTATTGGGAGGAGAGGGCATGATTCGGGCCTGTCGTTTCCGCCAGTGCGATGGGGCGGGGCTACAGGTGATGGGGGAGGCCCGTCCCCTGCTGATCAATCTGCGGATCGAAGGCGCTGTCGGCAGCGGTATCCGGATCATCGATCGGGCGAAGGGGGAGGTGCGGGACTGCATTCTGCAGCGTTGTGCATTTGGGATTGAGCTGCAGGGCACGGCGGCCCCCTTGCTGTGGGGCAATCAATGTTCGGGCAACCAGACCGGGGTGCGGTTGACGGGTCAGGGGAGCCCGGTGCTGCGCCAGAACCGTCTCACCCAAAACCAGCAGATGGGGCTGTGGATTAGCGACCAGGCCCGGCCCGATCTCGGCCAACCAGCCGATCCGGGGGCGAATATCCTGCGTTATAACGGCCAGTTGGATCTGCGCAATGATACCGCCCTGAACCTGGTGGCGGTGGGTAACGACCTGGTTCCCCAAACCATTCAGGGAAATATCACCCTAGCCGCCAGCCAATGCCCCGACCCGGCGGCGGTGCCCTCCTCCCTGCTGAATCAACCGGGTCTGGAAAGCAAAACCGTGGCCCCCTCTGCGGTGACTGCGGCCCCACCGCCGACCCTGGCCCCAACCCCGATCGCTGCCCCCAGCAGTCCCTTCCCGGACCTGACCGGCCATTGGACGGCAGCCTACGTGGCGGCCCTGGCCGATCGCAATTTAGTGAAGGGATTTCAGGATGGTACCTATCGTCCCGATGAAGGGATTACCCGAGCCCAGTTCGCTACCCTGGTGGCCAGCGCCTACGGCGACCGACCGCCGCTACGGGGGCCGGTGACCTTTGGGGATGTACCGGCTAACTTTTGGGCCTACGCCGCCATCGATCGGGCCCAGCGGATTGGCTTTATTGGGGGATACCCGGATCAAACCTATCGACCCCAGCAGCCCATGAGCCGGGTGCAGGCGATGGTGGCGGTGGCCACGGGTTTAAACCTGCCAGCGGCGCCAGCCAGTGGATTGAGTGTCTATCAGGATCGGGCCCAGATCCCCAGTTATGCGGTTAATGCCCTGGCCAGGGCCAGTCAGGCTGGCCTGGTGATCAACTATCCTGACCCCGCCCAACTGCGGCCTCAGGAACCGATCACTCGCGGAGAAGTGGCCGTTTTGATTTACCAGGGGCTGGTTGCCCTGGGCCAGGCCCCCCGGCTGAGCACCCCGGTGGCTACCCTAAGGCCTGCGGTGCAAGGATCCTTCGCCGATATTCAAAACCATTGGGCCAGGGACCCTATCCAGGCACTGCTCAATGCTAATCTGGTGCGGGGCCAGAGCGATGGTAAGTTTTATCCCGATCGGGCCATGACTCGGGCCCAGTTTGCCGCCCTAATTGCCAGCGCCTTTAGTCCTACCCCCCGCCGCCCTGCCCTAACCTTCACCGATGTACCCCCTACCCACTGGGCCGCCAGTGCGATTCAAACCGCCTATCGAGGCGGGTTCCTGGCGGGCTTTCCTGACCAGTCCTTTGGACCTGAGGGACCGGTCCTACGGGTGCAGATGTGGGTGGCCTTGGTGTACGGCCTCGACTGGCTTAGGGGGCAACCGGTTGACCTGGAGCCACTCCAGCAGTTTCGTGACCGCGATCGCATCCCCTCCTATGCCCTGGCCGCCGTCGCCCGGGCCAGTCAACTCCAGTTGGTGGTCAATGTTCCGGATCAAGCCCAGCTCAGCCCTAACCAGTCGGCTAGCCGGGCCGATATTGCGGTTGCGGTTTACCAAGCCCTGGTGCGGCAAGGTCGTATGCCTCCCCTAGAGATCGGCCATGGCCAGTAGTTCCTGAAGGTGCTGGCGGAGATTTTGAATCCAGCGATCGTAGCCTTTGGCACTGAGGTGAAGCCCGTCACCACAGTGAAATTGACGATCCAGGTGGCCGTCGCCGTTCTCGTCCAGGCTAGCGGTGTGGTCCACAAAGAGCCGTCCAGCTTGGCCCGCTAGCCGGTGTTGCAGGGCCTGGTTAATTGCCTGAATCCGTTGGTTATAGCCCCGCAGAGCGTGAAGTCTGTTCATGGCAGCTTCGTCCACCGGCAAAATGCTGGAGACCAACACCGGTACTGGTGGTAGGTGGGTCAGGATGGCCCAGTAATTGGTTAATAGTTCCTGATTAGAGCGAAACCGCAGATCATTGATACCTATGGCCAGGACCACGGCCCTAGACCGCTTCAAAACTCCAGCATAGAGGGGTAGCCGTTGCTTCACCCCCAGGGTGGTATCGCCGTTGATGCCGTAGTTGAGGGCGTTGGGGTGGAGGCGTTGGGCCTCTAAGCCCTGGGTAATGCTATCGCCAATTAGAACTAGGGGCTGGGGAGGCACCAGCTCGAGGTGGAGGGCATGGTGGCCAACCCTACCATAGTAGGTTTCGGTGAGTTCTGCTGGTGCGGCTGTCTTGGCCCCGCTCAAGCGAGACCAGAGTCGTCGACCGCGATCTCTCCTGGAGAACCGCCACAGCAGCAGCCCATGTAAGGCTAGGAGATAGATCCACAGCAGGCTAACCATCCCTGGACCCCATCCAGGCGCTAAAGGGGGCGGTAAATTGCTCCAGGTTGAGGCTCTGGACCCCCGTTGTCTGGCGGGCCTGGTGCCGATCCGCCGCCGTGTTATAGCCCCACTCCGCCAGAAACAATTGCAGGTCCTGCAGGTCCGACTGTTGCTGGACCGCCGCCAGGGCCGCTAAACGATCCTCCACAAACCAAATTGAGGACCGTCCCTGTCGCTGTAGCTGTCGCAGAGTTTCGTACTTGGGTCGTTTGACCTCCTTCCCAAAGATTTGGCCAGGGCCCAGGTCTAGGCCCTGCTGCCCAAGCAGCTGCTGAATAAATCGTCCCTCCTTGGTGGAGATGATCACCACTTCTATGCCCTCTGCCCGAACCGCCTCCAGCCGTGGCAACACACCCGGATAGAACCGATGTAAGCTGAGCCAGTCGACTAAATCGGTGTGAATCCACCGATCCCGCACCCTATCCACCGTTGCCCCCAGTTGGGGGGGGGTGAGGCCGGTCTCGGTGAGTAACTGGGGCGCCAGGGTGGGCCAGTGGTCCAAGAGGTCTTGATCCGCCAAGCCCCTCTGTAGACCATGGATCAGCAGGGGCATTTCCCAACCCGACTCCACCACGGGCCGGAGGGGATAGAAGCGATCGGCCAGCTGGGGGGGAGGCGGACCATCTGGTGAGCCAAAGATCTCACCGTAGGCTCGCCAAGCGGTGGCAAAGTATTCCACCAAGCCGTCACAGACCACGCCATCAAAGTCCAGGGCCAGGGTTTGGGGAGCAATCATAGGCAAGCGCTCAGGGCAGGGGGCCGCCCCTATCTTATCCTTCCCAAGGTTACGGAATGGAGCCGTAAGCCTGGGGAAAGCAGTGTTATTGTAAAGATATACAACGCTGTAGGGAGGGCAAACTTCCCTGAAGCCCCCCGGTGATATGGGAAATTGACGATGACCTTACCGATGCCCCAGACCCTATCCGGCGATCGTATCCTCTATGTTCGCCTACCCTGTAATCCGATTTTCCCCATCGGTGTGGTCTACCTGGCGGATCATGTCCATAAATCCTTTCCCCAGGTGGAGCAACGGATCTTTGACCTGGGCGCCGTGCCGCCCCTCGACTACGGTGGCGCCCTGGATCGCTGCATTGATGAGTTTCGCCCCACCTTGCTGGTGTTTTCCTGGCGGGACATTCAAATCTTTGCGCCGGTGGGGGGCAGGGGGGGCAACCCGTTGCAAAATGCCTTTGAGTTTTTCTACGCCCGCAATCCTTTGCTCAAATTACGGGGGGCCCTGGGGGGGCTACGCATGGCCAGTACCTACCTGGCGGAGCTGTGGCGTAACCAGGGCTTGATTAAGCGGGGCTGGAACCGGGCCCGACGTTACCAACCCCAGGCCACCCTGGTGGTGGGGGGCGGGGCCGTGAGCGTATTCTACGAGCAACTGAATAGCCGCTTGCCAGAGGGGACCATCATTTCCGTCGGCGAAGGGGAGGTGCTGTTGGAGCGGTTGCTGCGCCGGCAGGATTTTAGCGATCAACGCTGCTATGTGGTGGGGCAAACCCAACCCCGCGATCGCCTCATCCACGAAGAGCCCTCTCCTCTGGAAAAGACCGCCTGTAACTACGCCTATATCGAGGCTATCTGGCCAGAGTTTGACTACTACCTGCAGGACCAGGATTTTTACATTGGTGTCCAAACGAAGCGGGGCTGCCCCCACAACTGCTGCTACTGCGTCTACACCGTGGTGGAGGGTAAACAGGTGCGGATCAACCCCGCCGATCAGGTGGTGGCGGAAATGCAACAGCTCTACCACCGCGGCGTCCGCAACTTCTGGTTTACCGATGCCCAGTTTATTCCTGCTCGGCGCTTCATTGCCGATGCGGAGGAGTTGCTGCGCAAGATCCTGGCCGCTGGCATGACCGACATCCACTGGGCCGCCTACATTCGTGCCGATAACCTCACCCCCGAGCTCTGTCGGCTGATGGTGGCTACCGGCATGAACTACTTTGAGATCGGCATTACCAGTGGGTCCCAGGAACTGGTGCGAAAAATGCGCATGGGCTATAACCTCCGCACCGTCCTACAAAACTGTCGGGACCTGAAGGCGGCGGGGTTTAATGATCTGGTCTCCGTTAACTACTCCTTTAATGTGATTGATGAGCGACCGGAGACCATCCGCCAGACCCTCGCCTACCACCGGGCCCTGGAGGAGATCTTTGGCCCTGACAAGGTGGAACCCGCCATCTTTTTCATTGGTCTCCAGCCCCACACCCACCTGGAACAGTATGCCTTTGATCAGAAGCTGCTGAAACCCGACTACAATCCCCTGGATATCCATCTGCCCTGGGTGTCAAAAAAGCTGTTGTGGAACCCCGAACCCCTGGGCTCCTTCTTTGGGGAGGTGTGTCTCAGAGCCTGGCAGCGCAACCCCAATGATTTTGGCCGGGAAGTCATGGATATCCTGGAGGAACAGTTGGGGCGCGCTCCCCTGGAGGAGGCCCTCAGCGCCCCCATCGTGCCGTCCCCAGCGCCCCGGCCAGTGGTGGTCGGCACGACTTGAGTCCGATGGGGTTGGGGCCCCAGTGGTTGGCGTTCACCCATCACCTAGTTTCATTTCATTACGATACGGCTTTCCAACCTGACAGGGGCGGGGCAGTGTGGCAGGATCAAGGCATAGCGATCGTAGCTGATTGATCAGGCTCAGACCTGGAATTTAACGGGCCTGTAGCGATGTAGATCTTTTCTCTGACAGTGAACCGGGTAGGGAGGCTGACCTGCCAGGAAAAGACCCCTAAACTTGACCACGGCTAGTTCGGGTTGCTTGTGTTCTCGGCTCTCCTGGTGGCGCCAGGTGGGTTGATCGCAAGGAGGATAGCCATGAAACTGTCGACATTGGCGGCGGCCCTGGTGACCCTGCCCCTGGTGTGGGGAATGCCAGCCCAGGCGGAGAACCCCGCCCAGTTGCAGCAACTATTGGAAACCAACCTCTGTCAAGGCTGTGACCTGCAGGGGGCTAACCTGACCCAGGCCCATCTGATCGGGGCCGATCTGCGGGACGCCAATTTACAGGGTGCCGTGCTCATTGAGGCGAATCTGGAAGGGGCGGATTTGACCGGGGCCAACCTGAGGGGGGCCGACCTCACCGCGGCTTTCCTAACCAATACGGTGTTGGACTACGCTAATCTGGATCAGGCCAATCTCACCCGGGCCCGGATTTACTTTGCCGAAATTACCGGTGCCTCCCTGGTGGGGGTCAACCTGACCCAGACCGATATTGTCGGTACCCCCATCAGTATCGGTGGGGACTGAGCGTCCCGGGGGTAACTGGGGCAGGTGCTCTGGGGTGGGTTTTGATCCCTCCTGCTCCCCGGGGAGGTGCACAATGTCTTTTACCGTCCTCTGCTCCTATGCCCACCTCCACCCTGGCCGATGCCAACCGCCGCCTTGATCGGGCCCTGCGGTATGTAGATATTTCCGAAGATGCCGCTGAGCGACTGAGGTATCCGAAGGCCAGTCTGACGGTATCGATTCCGGTGCGTATGGATGATGGTTCCCTGCGGGTGTTCCAGGGGTATCGGGTCCGCTACGACGATACCCGAGGGCCCACCAAGGGGGGGATTCGCTTTCACCCGGGGGTTAATCTAGATGAGGTGCAGTCTCTGGCCTTCTGGATGACCTTTAAGTGTGCCGCCCTGAACCTACCCCTGGGGGGAGCCAAGGGGGGAATTACGGTTAACCCTAAGGAGTTATCCAAGTTTGAGTTGGAGCGGTTGAGTCGGGGGTATATCGATGCGATCGCCGACTTCCTGGGCCCCGATGTGGACATCCCCGCCCCCGATGTCTACACCAACGCCATGATCATGGGCTGGATGATGGACCAATACAGCATCATCGCCCGCCGGCTAAGCCCGGCGGTGATTACCGGCAAACCCCTCAGCCTGGGGGGCAGCCAGGGACGGGATAGCGCCACCGGCACCGGGGCCTTTTACGTGATTGAAGCGATTATGGCCCGCCTGGGCCGCCCACCCCAGGAGACTACGGTGGCGGTGCAGGGGTTTGGCAATGCGGGCAGCACCATTGCCCGATTGCTGTTTGATGCCGGTTACCGGGTGGTGGCGGTTAGTGATTCCCAGGGGGGAATATTCGCCACCCAGGGTTTGGACATTCCCAGTATTCAGGCCTTTAAGGCCGCTAGCCGCAGCCTGAAGGCGGTCTACTGCCAGGGGAGTGTGTGCAACCTCCTGGAGAATCAGGTCCCCCTCACCAACCGAGAGCTGCTGAACTTGGATGTGGATATTTTGATTCCCGCTGCCCTGGAGAATCAAATCACGGCGGAAAATGCTAACGCCGTGCAGGCCCGCTATATCTTTGAGGTGGCCAATGGCCCGGTCACCTCCGCCGCCGATGAGATGTTAGAGGCCAGGGGTATTCAGGTTTTCCCTGACATTTTAGTGAATGCGGGAGGGGTTACCGTCAGCTACTTTGAGTGGGTCCAGAACCGTAGCGGCTTGTATTGGTCCCTGGCGGAGGTCAACGATCGCTTGCAAACCATGATGGTGGGTGAAACCGATCGGATTTGGGCGATCGCCCAGCAACATCAGATTTCTCCCCGTACCGCCGCCTACGTCCACGCCCTCAGTCGCCTGGGGGAAGCCCTAAATGCCAAGGGGACACGGGAAGACTATGTCAGCCCCCCTGCCCAACCGCCCCTCAGGGGGACAAACTCCTAGTAAGATCCTGGGTAACCAGCATCGGGGGCATCGCCTCAGCGGCCAGCCATGGACTTTGAGGATATCAGTCAACTCATTAACCAGGCCGTCCTTCAACACAAGGGCAGGCCCCTCAAGGATGTAGAGCGCCTGGTGCTGAAGGGTGCTTGGCAAAATCAGACCTACAGCGCCATGGCCAACCTGGAGGTGGGCTACTCGGAAGACTACCTTAAAAAAGACGTGGGACCAAAGCTCTGGCGCCTATTGTCGGAACTGGTAGATCCCCACCGCCAGGAGATGAAGGTCACCAAGCATAACCTCCGCAATGTGCTGCAAACCTGGGCCCGGGACAGTCAAGGGCAGGCCCCCTGGGATGGGGCCAGGAGGGTCGGGGAGGGGCCGCCGGTGACCTTGACGGTGCGAGACTTGCCCTGGATTGATCCGTCGGGGATCTATGGTCGCGAGGCGGATCTGGCTGTCCTGGCTGAGTGGTTGCAGGGCGGATCCTCCGGCCAATATTGCCGCTTGCTATTGATCTGGGGACTCCCTGGCCAGGGTAAAACGACCCTAGCTCTCCACCTGGCCCTGCAACTACAGGACCACTTTGACCAGATTGGCTACCTGGATTTACCCGATGGGGTGGCCGATACCCAGGTAATGGCGGCCCTGACCAGCTGGCTGGGTTCTCCGGCTTCCCCGCCGCCCCAGGAGGCCGCCCCCATCGATTGGTTGATAGAACAACTGACCCGGCGTCGTTGCCTGTTGTTGATCGATCACCTCGAATCCCTGTTCGTTCCCGGTCAGTTGGCGGGCACCTATGCCGCCCATACTGAGGCCACCCAACTCCTATTGCAACGCACGGCCACGGCTCAACACCGCAGTACCTGGCTCTGTCTCAGCCAGGAAAAACCCACTGATTTAGCGCTTTGGCTGGGGCCACGGGTGCGGGACTACGGTCTGTCCGATTTACCCTTGAGCGCCCTACCGACTGTTCTGCAGAAGTTAGGGGGAGTACTGGCCCAGCCCGAAGACTACCAGGTTTTGCATCAACGGTATGGCGGCAGCCCTCTGGTATTGCAGGGGCTGGCCCGCTTAATCCGGGAGGTTTACCAGGGCCAGTTATCGGTTTTCTTAGCAGAACCGGCCGTGGTTCTGCCCGATTTGGTCCGGCAAAACGTTACAACGGTGCTAGAACGCATCTCAGATCTAGAGCTAGGGGTGTTGTACTGGCTGGCCCAGGCCCAGGCGCCTCTGTCCCTGACGACCTTGGCCCAGGGTATGATTTCCTATCCTGGCACCGTGGTGGTGCAGTCCTTAATGGGTCGATCCCTCTGTCGGGGTAGGGCGACCACCGATAGCACCCAAATCGACCTGCCGCCCCTGGTCCGGTCCATGGTCTTAAGTCAATTGTTAGCAGTGCTGGTGGATGAGCTCAAGGGCGGTGAACTCTATTGGTTTCACCGTCTCCCGCTGGTGACGGTGACTGCTGGCGCCGCTGTGCAGGCTCAACAGCGAGCTACCCTCCTAGAGCCCCTGGCTACCCGGTGGCACCAGGGGCTATCGGGGGAGACCGAGGGGAGGGCGGCCTGCGATCGCCTACTCCAAACCCTACGCCAATCCCCCCTGGCCACAGCCGGTTACGGTCCGGCTAACCTATTACACCTTTGGGGCCAGTTAAAGCTTGATCTTGGACAAATTAACCTGTCAGAGCTAGCCCTTTGGCAAGCAGACTTAACCCAGGTCAATCTCCAGGGCGCTAACCTCAGCCATGCCCAGATTCAAGATGTGGCCCTGGCCATGGCCCTGCAAGGACCGCCGGTGGTGGTGGTGAGCCCTGATCAGGACTGGCTAGTGGTGGGAGATAGCCAGGGGCAGCTGCTGATCTGGACGATCACCACCGGTCAGTTACACCAGCGCCTGGAAATTCCTGAACAGCCGGTGGCAATTACCGCCGTAGCCCTGAGTCCGGGGGCAGAGATGCTGGCGGTGGGTACCGCTAGCGGTGCCATCTGGCTGTGGTCCCTAGCCCATCCCCAGCCATCCCCCGGGGATGGCCTCAGCTATCATCAATGTCGGGTAACAGCCCTGACCTTCAGCCCCCAGGGGAGAGAGTTAGCCTCCGCTGACCAAACCGGTGCGATTTGCCTGTGGGAAATCGCCTCAGGGGTCTGTCACGACCACTGGCAAGGTCATCAGGAGGCCATCCATACCCTGGTTTTTAACGCTGAGGGCGATCTCCTACTCAGTAGTGGAGACAATCAAACGACCTGCCTCTGGTCCGTTCCTGGGGGTGAGTGCCAGGTCAGCTTTCAACCCCGGTCCACTGCCTCGGTTCGAGCCGCTGGTTTTCTCCCGCCTAACCCCCAGTCCGGCCAAGCCCAGTTAGCCTTTGCCGCCGGTTGCGATGACTATGGTCTGGTGCTCTGGGCGGTGGAAACGGGTCAACCTCACTGGGTTCAGCCCACTGATATCGACGGTTTGCTGACTCTGGCCGTCAGCCCTGGCGGAGACTACCTGGCCGCTAGCCGCCAGGATGCTAGTCTTAGCCTTTGGCCCCTAGCGCAGGAACGGGTTTTCCGCACCCTCTTGCCCCTACCTGCTCCGGCCTGGGTGTTGAATTTCAGCCCCAATAGTGATTATCTAGTCAGTGCCAGTGACCAGGGTGTGCAGGTCTGGCAGGTGGCTTCGGCAGCCCTGCAACGATCCTTTGTTAGTCTCACATACCCCTTAACCAGTTTGGACTTTAACACGCGTTACCTGGTTACGGGCCATCGAGATGGGGGTCTGCGGCGTTGGCTAATGCCAACCTCCAGTGCTCAAGCTAGTCCAACTGGCCAGATCCCGAATATTTTGATCAACCATAACCGGGGAGGCGTTAAGGCTTTGGCGGTGAGGGAGGTGGGTGGTGCATGGGCTAGTGCCGGCAACGACCAAACCCTCGCGATTGGTCAAGTGGCGGATGGCCAAGTGATCCACCGTAGCCATTTAACTAGCTCCCTTACCTTACTTCACTTTAGCCCTGATGGAGAGTGGTTGGCCGGTGCCCGGGAAGATGGTGTGATTAGTCTTTGGTCTGTGACCACCGGTCATTTGCTAGGGGAAATCGCCTGTCACCAAGGAGCTCCCACAGCCCTGCAGTTTAACCAGCCAGGGCTATACCCTCCCGAACTATTTAGTGGTGGTCGAGATGGAGTAATTTGGGCTTGGGACCTGGATCACTTTAGCGCCAAAGCGATACTCAGGGGCCACCAGCGTCAGGTCCATAGTCTCGCCCTGAATGCTACCGGCAGCTGTTTGGCAAGCGCCAGCTACGATGGCACTGTCCGCTGGTGGGACACGACCAGGGAGACTTGCCTGGGCACTTGGCTAGCCCCCACCGATCAATGGCTACACGGCGTTACTATCGATGCTGAGGGTCAGGTTTTAGCTATAACTAGTCAAGCCAGTCAACTAGCTGTTTGGTTAGTGCAGACCAATCAATGTTGCTATCGATTGCAGGGGCATCGTCAAGATATCTGGCTAGCAGTTTTAAAAGATAATGGCCGGTTTCTAGTCACTGCTAGTCAAGACTCTGAGGTTCGTCTTTGGGACCTCCAAGCAGGAACTTGCCAACAGATATGGCATCCTAGCTTGCCCTACGCCGGCATGGACATAACAGCTATTAACAATTTATCAGAGGCAACAGTCTCCCTGATCAGTCGCCTGGGAGCTCAAGTTAATAGACGTTGAGGATTCATACTGAACCCGAACCACACCCCCCTAATTTTCAAAAGGCCAAAGCCCACGGCGAAACTGCAGATACCCCGTTGAATCGGGGGTAAGAAACAGAGTTTTCATCAGACCCCAGGGATAACAGGCTTATTATCTATGACTTATCCATGGTCAAAAACCAGGCTTGAACTATGCCGTCACTACCACCACCAACCAGGACGTGACTATCCGGGCTGAAGGCGAGGGAGTGAACCGGCCAGCCTAGGGCCAGGGCCTCCTCTTTCCCCCGCCAAGGCAGCTGTAAGAGGCTAATTTGTCCCTTTTCTAGTCCTAGCCCTAGCCACTGACCATCAGGACTCAGGGTCAGGGCGATAATTGGACTGGTAAACTGGCGCAACTGCTCACCAGTAATGCCTGGGCCCCATAGCTGCAGATGACCAGCCTGATCACCACTGACTATGCGATCATCCTGAGGATGTCCAGCGAGGGCGGTAATCAGGTAGGTTGATGAGGTGGTTATGGTGTGAATTAGATATCCTGTGGGCAATGACCAGAACCGAATTGTGCGATCGCGGCTAGCACTCACCAGAGTCTCACCTCCAAGGCCTAGAGTAAGGGCGGTAATCCGTTCCTGATGGTGAATTAACACCGTACTGCGGTAGTCCTGGTCAAGTCGACAAAGGTAGATCCGGCCATCCCCACTACCCACCACCAGGGTTTTTCCATCAGGAGCCAGCAGCATAGCGCAGACCCCCCAGGGAGCGAGGGGCAAACGGTAATGCTGTCGATGCTCAGCCAGGTTCCACTCAATCAGTTGACCCTTTTCATCACCAGTGATTAAGCACTGGCCATCAGGGGTGAAAACCATGGCCGTCACCTGGCAGCGATGAGCAATTCCCCAGGGGCCAAAGGAGGCGCCAAACCGGTACAGGCGTTCTCCATTAGCCATATCCCAGAGGTAGACCGTACCATCACTGGCGGCACTGGCCAGGGCTCGACCATTAGGGCTAAAGGCCAACGCAGTAACACTATGATGGCCAGACTCCAGGATAAAAGCTGGCTGCCAAGCCTGGGCGATAAGGGGACGTAGCTCCGCCTCCTCAGGAGCTGAAGGGGAAGCCATCTGAGGACCGGCCCAGCGCAGGTCTGCTAACACTTGCCGGGCACTGCTATAACGCTCCTTTAAAGACCGGTTAACCATGCGATCCAACAGGCGGCCCAGGGCAGGGCTCACGGGGCTAGGCAGAAAGGGGCGCCAGACCAACTCATCCTCGCCGATTGAATAGAGATCAAAGGGATGGAGGCCAGTCAATAGGTGCAGACAGGTGAGGCCAAGGCTGTAAATATCGCTAGCGAACACCGCCTTGCCGAGGGTCTGCTCTGGAGCGGCATAGCCGGCACTACCAATTACGGTACCGGTCTGAAGGGTTGACTCCTCAGGGTAGAAAGACTTAGATGCGCCAAAATCCACTAACACTACTGGACGGGGAGGGGGCGGCATAATCAGATTAGCGGGTTTAATATCTCGGTGAATCACCTGCTGGTCATGGACAAACTGCAAAACCGGCAGGATGTCCTGCAAAAGCTGTCGAATATCAGCTTCACTACAGAGACGAGTTTGCAGCAGCTGTTCCAGGTTAGGGCCAGGGATGTATTCCTGTACCAAAAACTGGCCCTGGGCATTGTCTACCACCTCTAACAGTTCGGGAATTTGGGGATGCTGCCCCAGGCGAGCCAGTCGCTCCGCCTCCAGGCAAAAGCGATCGCCCGCAGGTAAACCGGGGTCTCTGGGAACTATTTGCTTGACCACACAGGGTCGGGGGGGCTGGCTTTGCTCATCTACCGCCAGGTAGGTAAGGCCAAAGCCCCCCCGACCTAGGAGAGACTGGCAGCGATAACGGTGGTTAATTCGCAGGTCTGCACCGCAGGACTGACAAAACTGTGCCCCCCAGGGATTGAGGGGGTGGGGGCATTGTAGATTAACACAGAGACAGGTCAAGGGTCTCTACCTAAAAATCAGGTGGCCATCGGCCAACCTACTCAAGTGGGAATCAACTGACCGGGGCGGAGCTTTGCCCATTTGCCCATCTCCAGGCTAAAGCTGGCACAGCCTACCACATCCCACTCCATCTCAATCTCCCCATCCTGGTGACGGATATTCACGTTGATGGTAGGTTCCAGGGGTTCAAAGGTGGGTTGATCGGTTAGGTGAGGTTGTTCATGCTGGGTTTCTACGGCATGGTAGGTGCTGCAACGGTCAACATAATAACAGTTTATACAAATGCACATGGCTCTCCTTGACTCGCTGTCGGAGTGGCGCCCCCCAGGTCAAACCCTACCCCAGGGGAAAATCATGAATAAAATTGTAGCAACTGTTATGGGTGAGTGGATCTGTCCCGCTTCACCATACTCTGCTAAGCTCAAAGTCTTTGCAGTATGCAGTGTGATGAGGCTGCCTTGAGTCTGACCCTAAGCTCCCTACCAGCCGTGGCCATCGAACAATCGGCTCTTTCTCCCCAAACCTGGCCTTTCAGCGTAGCATTTTTGCCTGAACAGGCTTACTTAGTCGGTGGTAGTGTACGTGATGCCCTACTACACCGCCAGGCCGACTATCTAGACCTGGATTTTGTGCTGCCGGAGAAGGCCATAGAAACGGCTCAACGCATCGCTCAACACTATGGGGCTGGCTTCGTAGTACTGGATGCTGAACATCAAATTGCCCGGGTAGTGTTTAGCAATGCTACGGTGGATTTTGCCCAACAGATTGGCCCCACCATTGCCGCCGATCTGAAGCGGCGAGACTTTACCATTAATGCCATTGCCTATAACCCCCATGGAGAAGTCTTAGTAGACCCCCTGAATGGTTACGCTGATTTACAGCGCCACACCCTCTGCATGATTGCTCCGGAGAACCTTGAAGAAGATCCCCTGCGCCTGCTCCGGGCCTACCGCCAGGCAGCCCAGCTAGGATTTCATCTGGACCCACCCACCCAAGACACTATTCGCCAGCTGGCCCCTCTCCTCGCCAGGATGGCGGCGGAGCGAGTGAGAGGAGAGCTAGACTGCCTACTCAGCCTTGCAGCCGGATCCCACTTTTTGTGGATCGCCTGGCAGGATGGCTTACTGCACAATTGGTTACCAGCGGTAACTGAGGATCACCTGCAGCAACTGATCCTCCTGGATCGCACTGTTGCCCACCTACACCAGGAATGGCCTGACTATGCCAACCTGCTAATGGGTTGGGTAAAGGACGCCAATACCCCCGGCCTGCACCGCAGTTGGCTGAAGGCAACAAAACTCAGTCAGCTGCTGGAGGACGGATTACCCCAGGCGGAACAGACCCTCGTCCGGCTCAAATACAGCCGGGTGGAACAACAGGCGGTACTCAGCATCCTCAAAGGGTGGCATTATCTCACTGAGCACGGAGTGGATCTCTACGGCCCTCCGCCCCCCTGCCCTCGCACCCTGAGACAGCAGTACGAACTGTTTAAGCTAGCGGCAGCAAGCTTCCCGGGAGTAGCCTTACTGGCCTGGAGCCATCAGCTGCCTACCCCTACGGTACGAGCCTGGCTAAACCGCTACCTTGACCCCCAAGACCCCCTAGCCCACCCCCGCCCCCTGCTCTCAGGACGGGACTTGATCCAGACCCTGGGTCTCAAGTCTGGCCCCCGGATAGGCCGGCTACTGGAGGCACTCCAACTGGCTCAGGTAGAGGGCCTGGTTAGCACCCCCTCCCAGGCGAAGGCCTGGGTTCAGCAACAACTGGAAAGAGATTAACCTCCTTTAACGCGACCTGGGTGGATACCGCGATCGCGGTGCCTAAAGGCTTGACATGGAGGTTCTATAGCCTGGGGCAAACGCCTTTTAGTTTGGCAGGTCGATGGCGAGGTTTTTTGAGGTTGTGGTCGTGGAGTTTTCATCAGGATCGCCTCCCCATAGTGATAGAGGCTACACCTTTATTATCGATCCCCGGCCATAGCTCTGGGGGAAAGGGATAGGAATCTTTAGGGTTTAGGTGGGGTCAACCGTAAGCACTTCCCCTTTGAGAAGACGATCGGCGGCCTCCAGTAATACTTCCTCCAGGTAGGGTTTACTGAAGTAACCTTTGGCCCCCAGGCCGATGGCCATCTGGCGGTGGCGATCAGCCCCACGAGAGGTCAGCATCGCTACAGGAATTTGACTTAGGTAATCATCTTGCTGGAGGCGCGACAGCAGTTCTAACCCATCCATGCGAGGCATTTCGATATCACAGAAGACCAAATCGCAGGGTAAACCAGAACGTAGTTTTTCCAGGGCTTCTTGACCATCCCGAGCTTGTTCGACCCGATAACCCACCTTGCTAAAACTGATCGATAGCAATTCACGGACCGTAATCGAATCGTCCACGATCAGTACCGTGGGCTCGGTTTGGGCAGACTGGTTAGCACCATCGACGGGCTGCAGGGGTTCTGGCCGGGAAGGCGCCCACAGGGGTGAGGAAACATCCCCACGCAGGCGACCCGTGGCTAGATCAATCAACTCTAAAACATCAGCAATCGGCATCACCCGACCATCCCCCAGGACGGTAGCCCCGGCGATGCCGATGGGCTTGGGCACAGGACCCTCCAATTGCTTAATAACGATTTCCTGCTCACCGATTACCTGATCCACCTGCACCCCAATAAAGGTGTTAGCACTTCTGAGCACAACCACAGCGATTAGGTCACTGTCTGGGGCGCCACCGTAGACTCGGCCACGCCCCAAGCCACGGTTAAACTTCAGCAGATCTCCCAAGAGTCGCAGGGGCAGCAGGGTATTCCGCCAGACAACACAGGGATAACCCTCAGGATTGACCTGAACCTGGGCCTTGGGAATGTCTAACATATCCTCTACCCCATCCATGGGAAAGGCAATACGAGCCTGGTTATTCAGACAGCTGAGAGCCTTGGTAATGCTTAAGGTAAGGGGGAGACGGATAGTAAAACTCGTACCCTTGCCAACCGCTGACTCGATGGTAACCGCGCCCCGAATATCCATCAGGGCAGTACGCACCACATCCATCCCCACACCCCGACCAGAAAAGGAGTCCGCCTGCTCACGGGTGGTAAATCCAGGCAAGAACAAGAGGTCATAGACCTCAATGTCCGTCATGGTTTGAGACTGGATAGGGGTAATCAAGCCCTTTTCTAAGGCCTTAGCCTTAATCACTACTGGATTAATACCAGCTCCATCGTCGGCGATGTAAATCACCGTCTGGTTACCCTGGTAAAAAGCCCGTACCGTGATTACACCCTCCGCAGCTTTGCCCAGGGCTAGGCGCTCCTCAGGAGACTCAATACCATGGGTGAGGGCATTATTCACCAGGTGGGTGAGGGGATCGTAGAGGCGCTCCAGCAGCATTTGATCAATTAGGGTGTCACCGCCCTCTACAACCAGCCGAACATCCTTACCGCATTTCAGGGAAATATCCCTAACCGCACGGGGTAGGCGATCGGCGATTTGGCTAAAGGGCACCATTCTGGCCCGATTTAATCCTTCCTGCAGTTGGGTAGTAATCTGACGAAACTGGCGGGCAATTTGATCAGTAGACTCGATGGTGAATCCTATATCGGAAGCCGCTTCCCGGACCCGCACGATCAGCTCGATCATTTCCTGGGAGAGGGTATGGAAACCGGTGAACCGGTCCATTTCCAGGGCATCAAAAGTAACACCAGTAGCATGGCCCTCCCCCTGGGAAGCTGGATAGGACAACTGAAAGGACTGACGATTGGCAATCAGGGAGCTTTCCAGCAGCGATCGCTCATAAAGATTGCGCATCCGTTGGCCAACGTCACCCAGTTGCTGAACTTGATTCAGGAGATTATCTAGGAATTGCCGCAATCGCTCCTGATCTTGCTCCAGAGAGTTACGGTTAACCACTAGCTCACCCACCAGGTTGCCTAGGTTATCGAGATGACCAACAGAAACCCGCATGGTTTGCTCCACCAGCGTGCTAGTTCGGCGCTGTGGTCGTTGGTTAACCCCTCCTCTGATGCGGCGTATACTAGAATTTGGGGTCACCCCACCCAGTTGATGATCAGCGTCCTGTAGCAACTTCTCCAAATCGCCAAAACCATCGTCCTCCTCGGCAAATTCTGCGGCTGCAGCGAAAGACTCAGACCGGCTAACCGGGATCACTTCGGGAGGAGAAATCTCCTCCAAGGGAAGAGGGTCAGAGCTGAGTTCTGAACTTAGCCAGGGGGATAGTTCTGGACCTGGATCATTGACCATCGGTTCGAACTCCACTCCAGGTTCTGGCATGGTCAGTGGACCACTGTCCTCCTGAATCCAGGATTCTGACAAATTGTCGAGGAAATCCGATAGGTCATCAAGGGCTAAAACCGGTTCAAGGTCTGGGGTAAGGCTGAAGGTCTCCGCAGAAGGGTCGGCAACCGGCTCAAGGAACGCCGTCGACTCCTCCTCTCGCCAGAGTTCATCCAGACTAACCGGTTGAGTTTCAAACAGGTCCGCTAGAGTGTTGAGATCGTCCTCCGTCAGGGGAACAGGGCTGAAAGCATCTTGGGCAACTGCAGGGGGAACCAGGGACAACACCGCCGGGGAAATCTGAATCTCCGCCCCGCGACCCGCCAGAACTAGTTCCTGCGCTAACTTCAGATCCTTAATCAAAACTGGCGCTAAACTGCGATAGCTGTGCTGCGGATTACCAATGGCAGCCTCAATGCTCGCCAACAGATTACACCACTGGACTAAATCAAAGGGTTCACCCAAACGGTAAAGGCGTTGACAGATGAGCCCCAGGTGCTCTCGAGATCGTTGGTCATCGGCTGCTTTAAAGGTGGTTAACATCTCCCGCAGCAGATAGGACACATCGCTACGGAAAACAAACTGCATAGCGCTAATTTCCGGCTGAGGATTAGCCAGGAAGGGTAAGGCGGGGCTTAGTTCAGAGGGGATATCGACTGGGAGGATAGGAGATTGGGTAATGAGGCGTTGTAAATGGGCCTCCGTGCGATCAAACAGGGGTTCGAGATTAGCCCGTAATGTCTCTGCCTTGCCTAGGGCAAAAGGGTTTTGGAGTTGATTGAGTTGCTCCTGTAAACCATCAACAACCTGCAATAGTAAGGATTCTAGCTCTCGATCTGGTGATATTGACGAATCCTTCAGGAGCTTAAAGAAGTCCTCTAAGCGGTGGGCCGTTCGCTGCATATCCCCTAGCCCGAGCATGGCTGCCCCTCCTTTGACCGAGTGGGCAGCACGGAAAACCTCATTGATCAGTTCCGAGTCAGCCAGAGTCGCAGATAGGTTAACCAACCCCTGTTCAAGGGTCTGGAGATGATCTCCAGCTTCTTCGATAAAGTACCCCAGGATACGTTTTTGATCATCAGGGAGCATAGTAGTACCCTTATAAACGTTGACTGAATTACCATTTCGCCAGGGTATTTGGGGAGATGTCGGTTAGCCCTCAACCTTTTCTACCTTAAACCGATCCACCGAGGTGAGTAAATCCCGCGCTACCCCCACCAGGTTTTGCAGGGATCCTGAAACCCGCTGAGCCTCCTGAGAGGTTTCCTGGGCCGTTAGTTCTACCGATTGCATCACCTGAGCTACGGCGCGAGAGGTTTCAGTTTGTTCCACAGTATCGGCAGTGATAGAGCGAACCAGCACATCAATGCGATTGGAGACCTGAATAATATCCTCCAGCGATCGCTTCGCCTGCTCCGCCAAACGAGTACCCTCAATCACCTGTTGGGTGCCCTCCTCCATAGCGGTCATTACCCCACTAGTTTCAGTCTGGATTTGCCGAACAATTTGTTCAATTTCCTTAGAGGCCTTAGCTGCCCGGTCCGCCAGTTGACGAACCTCATCGGCCACAATAGCAAACCCTCGTCCTGACTCCCCTGCCCGGGCCGCCTCAATACTGGCGTTGAGGGCGAGCAAATTAGTCCGGGAGGCAATCTGGGAGATTAGGGCGACGATTTTAGAGATTTCCTGGGAAGATTCCGCTAGACGTTTTACCTTTCGGGTTGTCTCCGCCACAGTCTCGCGGATTTCTAAGATACCTGCGACGGTACGCTCCACCGACTCTCCTCCCCGCAGCGCCGTAGCAGAGGCCGAACGCGCTACTTCCTCCGCCTCTCGAGCACTTTCAGCCACCCGCTGAATGGAGTCGGTCATTACCTGGACAGAGTTCAAGGTCACCGCCAGTTCCTCAGCCTGCCGCAGGGCATCAGCGGAAAGACTGCGGGCGAAAATCTCATTTTCTGTGGAGCCACGGCTGACCTGACGGGCGGCCACACTAACCTGTTCGACAATTTCCCGAAGGTTTTGAATAGTTAGATTAAAGGAATCCGCCACAGCCCCCAGGACATCCGCCGTCACCTCCGCCTGTACCGTCAGATCTCCACGGGCAGCACCCTCCACATCATCCAGGAGGCGAATCACCTGGCGTTGTAAGTCTTCCTTAGCTTGTTCCTGTTCCTGGGCCTTGCGCTGGGCTTCACTGGTGGTGGTCAAGATAACTCGAGACATTTTGTTAAAGCTATTGGCCAGATAACCCAGTTCATCAGCCGATAGCACCCTAGCCTGGACTGATAGACTACCCTGGGTAACCAGATCAAACTGTTCCTGTAAGTCCTGGAGACTAGCTTTCATAGATCGCTGGGCTAAGTGGCCAACGCCAAGGGCAGCACCAAACCCAGTTATACCAGCACCTAGGGCCATGATCCCATGGACCAGCCGAGATAGGCCCTGGTTAGGGTTGAGACTGGCGGCGGTAAAGCTAATTACCCCTACTGCGAGGGTAGACGCCAAACCAGCAGAAATCGCCACTGCCAGATTTTTCCTGGCCAGGGGGGCATTGGCAAGGAAACCTAACCAGTCTTGCTCTGGAGAGGCTGGCAAAATAGCGTCATCGAACTGTGCAAAGGAGGGTAAGCTATTGGTGCCGCCAACAAGGGTTAGTAAATCCGCATCGCTAATGGGGAGTTGGTTACCTTTTGACTCCAGGGATAAATCAGAGAGATGATCTATGTCATCAGTCGAACCGGGACTGCTAACCTCTATAGAAGGGGTAGCAAAGCCTCCAGAACTATCGGACAGCTGAAAGTCAGGTAGGCTACCCAGGTCGTCGAACTCACTGAATTCATCCAAAAACTCCACATTACTCTCAATGGAGTTACTTTCGTCATCCAGGCTAGGGACGATGGTGGAACTATAGTTATTGCCCGGATCAGAACCAGAAGCAGCGGAGGAAAAGGCTTTCAAGTCAAGGGTCGCACTCGGCGCCAACATGGTTAAATCCTCCTGACTATCATCCTGCGAGACCAACCACGATGACGCCTCCTCAAAGTTCTGATGTTCACTCCAGAAGGACTCAAAGGCGCCGTCAGAGTGACCTGGGGCGGAGTTAAACTCTGGCTCTGCAAACGGATCGGCTTTATCAAATTCAACTGTGTCAAAGGGATCAAGAAAATCCTCATTGACGAGGTTGGCCTCCTGATCCTCGACCAAAGAAGAACTTTGCACAGTCAAAGTATCGGGGGGATTATCAAAATCCCTTTCGCCATTGCCGTTAGAAAGTTGATCAACAGCAACTCCAGGGGAACTTTCCATCCCCTGGGGCAGGTTATGATGCCGTAGCCAGTTAGACTCAACCGGGGTAGGACTGGGAGCAAACTGACTAGCGTATTCTAATCCATTGGTAGCATAGTCAACATAGTCTGGCTGAGAGGTATGCCTCAATACGGCAGCATACTCCTGGCGAGCCAGGTCATACTGTTGCAGTCCGTAGCAATAAACGTGCCCTCGCAACAATAGAACACTTGGATCCTGAGGATAATGTTCAACTAGGCGGTCAATGATGGCAGCAGCATCCTGGTAGTTACCCTGAATATAGGCTTTTTCGGCTTGCTGGTAAGCCTCGGAGTAATCAATGCCTGAACCCATGGGAAGTCTCCTGCCAGTGCTAGTCTTTGCAATCAGGTAAAATACAGGCCTAACTAGGCGGCCCACCGAGCTGAACGAATCACGGCCACGTGATTTAGCAGCCTTAGGGCCTTACCGCCCTCTGAGGACAAGGCCCACTCACCGTGCAGGAATGGCTCCATACTATCGGTACTTCTACCTACACTCATCGTTTGATCTGAGTTGAGCCACTGGGTCCCAACAATTTGATTAACCGCTAAGCCTAGCATAGTTCCCTGGTCTTCTACTACAATAATGGGGATTTCGGGTCGATCGGTGTTTAATGGCGATGGATAGCCTAAAAAATCACCCAGATCGGCGACCCAAACTACCCGGCCCTGCTCATTCAAGGTGCCTAAGAGGAGATGGGAAACATTAGCGATGGGAGTGATTCGATCTGGAGGTTGCTCTAGGATACGGTGAATACCGGTGGCAGGCAGGGCAAACTCATCTTCCATCGTGACAAAGAAGCGCAGAAACAGCTCCCCCTCTGGAGTGGCTGTAGCTAAATCGGTAGGAGAGTTGCCAAAGGATTCGGAAGCATCAGCAGAGCCTTCTATCATGGTGAAATCTCCATATATGTTAGCCTTTCTCTCCCGTGACCTAAGCGCAACTACGCCCTCAACAACTGTTTTACCGTACCGATCAACTCAGCGGGCTGAAAAGGCTTAGTAATATAGGCATCAGCCCCCTGCTTAATGCCCCAGTAACGATCAAACTCCTCTCCTTTCGAAGAGCACATTACCACCGGTAGATGCTGAGTCCGCGGATCGGCCTTCAGTCGACGACATAATTCGTAACCATTCATCTTAGGCATAACAATATCCAGCACGATTACATCGGGGGGAGCGATTTTGACTTTCTCTAAGGCCTCTAGGCCATCGCCCGCGATGTTAACATCAAAACCGATGTCCTGCAGTAGCTCAGTAATCATCTGCCGTTGAGGCACACTGTCTTCTACTACTAAAATTGTGCTCATGGGCTAAATTTGACAATTAGATGATTGCGGTATTTGGACTAGGAGTATAACCATAGCCTGGCGAATTTTAGCGTGGGCGCTCAGTCGAAGGGAGGGAACCAAAATATCTGCCCAGCCCTAGAGTTTCATGGCTCGTAACACGAAATTGACTTGTCAGTTAGCAGACACTCAATGCACCAATTAACTCTGCTCTAAGGGTCTTGGCTAAAGCTGTAACAGGAGACTGTAATCTACATTGTAGTGTCAAATACGGCGACAATGTACTACTTCCCTATGTTGCCCAGAATAGATACCATTCAAGTCACTAACCCTTGACTGGTCGCTTGAGGTCTATCGCCATAGCGCCGGGCAACGGCCCGGAGGCGAGCCAAGCTGAGAAAATTTCATCTCACTGAACCGAAAACCGCGATAGCTTTAGAACCGACCTATCTGAAGATCATATAGCCTGACTAAAGGCAATCCTCTGCAACGGCCTAATCAGCGGCTTAGGGGCAGACGGTACCTGGTTGAGAGCCAGGTCTACCACCATCCGAGCCAGTTGGGGACTGGGCCCAAGGGCGGGTAGGAGGTGAATTCTGAGTTTGGGAAAGCGTTCCGCTAGGGCCTCGGTACGGCGTGTAATGGCATCGGTAATGACACCGTTGAATAAAAAATAGGGCAACACCGCTAACTCCTGAACTCCAGACTGAATCAGTTGAATGGTGCGGGTCTCTAGATCTGGAGCAATAGACCAGTAGGCGGTAGAGCCACCGATCGCCTTGGCTAAGATTTCCACTGGCTCGTTGGTACGACGCTGACGGCTGCCATGGGCGAGCAATAGGGGAAACTCTGTGCAGGCGGATTGAAGCTTGCTATGCACCAGAGTCTTCATGGTAGGGTGGCTGCCGATATGGGGGGTGAGCTCTAGGGTCAATCGGGGCAACTGGCCTTGGGCTTGGCTCACCTCTGCCGGCAAATCCCGGAGGACATGGTTACCCCCCAGAAGAAAGAGGGGCACAATGCGCAGCTTGGTAGTCCCCATCGCCTGTACCCGCATACCAAAGTCCAAAATTTGTCGCTGTAGAGACAAGATACCAGCCTCTAGACAGGCTGTTCCCACCAGGGGGAGAGGCGCCGCCAAGGAACTAAAGGGCTGGGCTGGACTAGGGGTGTAAACCCGGAGAGATGGATCCAGATCAGGGTCGACAAGGGAATGCAGACAAACAGGAGCACCCTGGTCAGGGCAACCAATCGGTAGGGACTGGCGAATACTGAGTTGCGATCGCACGAACTGGGCTAACCGCTGGGCCGCCTGTGTCGGTCGCGGATCATGACTGCCGTGGAAAACTAATAGAAAAGCCGTGGAGGACGACGGATAGTTGGACACTTGGGCACTCCCCTGGTTGAGGTACCGTATCTCAAGGGATTTTATTATAGGCAGTTTCCCACACCAATCCAGTATCCAATACAGCGGTATACCTAATTAACTAACAGGTTTGTGCCCCTTGATGAAACATAGCATTGGCATCAATTGAACCGAGGGTGCTCCGACAGACCCCTCGGCCGCTCCCTTTCCTTCATCCTTCATAATGACAACAGTAACCACCCTCGTCCCTGCTCCTATTCTATGACTGACCCCAATCCCCCGCTGTCGGGCCCCGCTTGGAAACGATTACTTCTGGTCATGGTCACCGCCCTGGTTAGCCTGGTTTTACTCCAGTCTCTGGTGAATAGCTGGAACCAGCCCCAGGTAGCGAGTCAGTTAGAGCTCTACCAAACTGATTTATTGTTGCAAAGCAGTGCCTGGAACTTTAGTCTAACGGAACCCTGGGGCGGATCTGAAGAAGACTGGCAGGGGCTGCGACAGGGTTTACTAGGGAAGGACCCCGTAGCTACCGCCCAACAGCAGTACGAAAAGGTACAGAAACGGGCCAGCACCAACCTGAATAGTTTGTCATCGCAGGAGACCACCCTGAGGGAAGCTGGCCAGCCCCTAGGGCGACGGCAGCAGGGCGCTCAAGTGCAACAACGGCAGCTAATTGATCAAATTGACCTACGGCTAGGCTTAATGGAAGCCTACCAGGGCCAAGTGGAGGCCGCTCTAGGGCGCTGGCGGAATCTGGCTAATCGCCCCACAACTGGAGCGGACCTCACCCGCACGGCTCATCTTCTTACCCGCCTCTGGCAAGACAATCGGGCGGAACCAGGAGACGAGGAGTGGCTGCAGACTAATTTGGAGGGTTGGTTTGAGTATCGCGCCCTGGATCAATTTTACCGGGTAGCTAAACGTCCTCTGGATCAACAGCGTCTGCAGACCCAGGAACAGGGTATAGCGGCCAATCGCCTGGTGAAGCTGGTGCTGATTAGCACACTGCCTGCGATCGCCGCCCTACTAGGTCTGGGCTTACTGCTGGGATTACTTGGTCAATGGCTATGGCAACGACAGGACTCCCTGCTGGCGGGCCAGGGTCAGGCTCCCTGGTCAATTCCCTGGACTGGGGAAACCATCTGGGAGGTGCTGATGGTGGGCTTTTTTTTCATTGGTCAGATCGCATTGCCGATAGTCCTGGCTGGCTTAGGGCTTAGCAGTGCTGACCTCAGCAACCGGCAACGGGCCTTTTTATCCCTCGGCTACTACCTGCTAATGGCCATCGGTGGCCTGACCGTTCTCTGGTGCTGTTTGAGACCCTACAGACCCCTACCGGCGGGTTTATTTACCCTAAAACCCTCATGGCAGGGGTTGCTGTGGGGGCTGGGAGGCTACCTGGTGGCCCTACCTTTGATGTTTGGAGTCGCCCTACTCAATCAACAGCTTTGGCAGGGACAGGGGGGCAGTAACCCCCTGTTACAAACGGTCTTGGAGGAAAGGGACCCGGTGGCTCTAGTAGTCTTCTTCGTCACCGCTGCCCTGGCCGCCCCCCTATTTGAAGAAACCCTATTCCGCGGATTTCTCTTACCCTCCCTGAGTCGTTACATGGGGCTACCCTGGGCCATTGGTTTGAGTGGCTTAATCTTTGCCACTGCCCACCTCAGCCTCTCAGAAATACTGCCCCTGACCCTGCTGGGGATAGTGTTAGGATTTGTCTACAGCCGCTCGGGCAATCTACTATCCCCCATGGTGCTACATAGCCTTTGGAATGGTGCCACCATGGCGGGGTTATGGATTTTAGGTAGCTAATTCTCACAACGATCTGATCACCTCTGGGAATAGGGAGCGGAGGCGATCTAGAAGGTCTAGTCAGTACTAGGGTTCCCTAATCAACGGTGTTCCAGGCGTTTTGACCAAAGCTACCCGAACGGGGGCTACCCCCGCCTCTGGACTTGTATTTTCTACTGTATTGGGTCACTAACCGGAGGTCACTAATCAGAGGTCACTAATCAGAGGTCACTAACCGGATAAACTTTTTACGCCCCAGTTGCAGCACCTTACCCGCCAGGGAGTCAGGGCTCTCGAACAACTGGTTAGGATCGCCGATCTTTTCCCCCTCTAGCCTGACCCCACCCCCCTGAATTTGCCGCCGAGCCTCGCTGCTGGTGGGGCACAGCCCCGTGGCGGCGACAATGTAAAACAACTTGGCGGGAAAGGTAATCGCCGTCAGGGAAAACTCCGGTACCCCCGTTGCCCCCTCGCCGGCCCCCTGCACCAGGGTGAGGGCCGCCTGTTGGGCCTGCTGGGCTGCCGCAGGACCATGGAACTGAGTGGTGACCTGCAGGGCCAGTTGTTTTTGTTGGTCCCGGGGGTTAGGGGGTAGGGTTGCCAGATCGATACTGGTGAGCAGCTCAAAATAATCACGAATTAGGGTGTCGGGAATTTTCTCCAACTTCGAGTACATGGTCAGGGGGTCCTCCCGCAATCCCACGTAGTTTCCCAGGGACTTAGACATTTTCTGGCTGCCATCGGTGCCGAGCAGCAGGGGCATTAGCATGCCAAACTGGGGGGGGGAGCCAAAATGGCGTTGCAGGTCTCGCCCCACAGCAATATTGAACTTTTGGTCGGTACCTCCCAACTCCACATCCGCCTGTACCGCCACCGAGTCGTAGCCCTGCATCAAAGGGTAAAGGAACTCATGGAGAAACACCGGGTTGCCCTTGTCGTAGCGATCGGCAAAACCCTCCTTGGCCAACATCTGCCCCACGGTCATAGTGCCCAGTAGCTCAATGATGTTGCCGAGGTCGAGGGTGGAGAGCCATTCCGAGTTATAACGAATTTCTAGTCGCCCCGGGGTGTCAAAGTCCAGGATAGGCCGTACCTGGTCCAGGTAGGTTTGGGCGTTGGCCTGCACCTCCGCCACCGTTAACTGCCGTCGCACCTCTGACTTACCGGTGGGGTCACCGATGCGGGCGGTAAAATCACCAATGATCAATACAGCGGTGTGGCCAGCATCCTGAAAGGCCCGCAGCTTACGCACCGGGATACTGTGGCCCAGGTGAATCTCCGCCCCGGTGGGATCGATGCCTAGCTTGACCCGTAGGGGGCGATCGCTATGCTCCAAGCGATACAGTAAATTCTGCTCTGGATCCTCAGCCTGGGGTTGGTCTGGAAAAACCTCACTAATCCCCCGATAGATCCAGGCTAGAGAGGTGGACAAGGACACCAGGGCAGGAGATAAAACCATAGGATAATCGTCAAATCGGATCGCTAACTTGGCTTTACCCTCTATACTATGTCCTTACCGTCCCCCTGCCCTCCACAGCCTTGATCTGACGACTATAATTCAACCATGCCCCAGTCACCGGCAAGGACATGGAGGCGATCCGAAACGCCCATCCAGTCTCCGCCTTCACCCAGCCCCGGCATCCTAGGGGTTCCAGCCCAAGCTATCCTTATAATCCCTTGACTCCTTAGCCTAACGTGTCACCCCATACCAGCCTCCGTCAGAAAAATCGGGTCCATCCCCAACCAATTCGGCGCTCCTCCAGTTTGATTACATACCTGCAGGATGTTAGCCAGGTAGCCGCCGCCACCCTGTTGGGGGGCACCATGATCTTGAGCTCGGTCCTGGCGGGGGGGCTGGTGGGGCTGGCCATCAGTTTTCGTAACCTGCCAGATGTGCGGATTCTGCGAAATTATGTCCCCAGTGAAACCAGTTATATCTACGACATCAACGGTACCCTACTCTACAGCTTGCACGACGAAGCCAACCGGGAAGTCGTCGATATTAACGAAGTCTCCCCCCATCTGAAGCGGGCTTTGCTGGCGGTGGAGGATAGCTACTTCTACACCCACAACGGCATTAACCCTAGCAGTGTGGGCCGGGCTCTGATGGCCAACCTGGAGGCAGGATCGACGGTGGAAGGGGGATCCACCATTACCATGCAGTTAGTCAAAAACCTATTCCTGACCCCAGAACGGGCAGTCAGCCGCAAACTGGCGGAGGCCGTGCTGGCCCTACGACTGGAACAGATCTTCTCTAAGGATGAAATCCTGGAGATGTACCTCAACCAGGTCTACTGGGGACATAACAACTACGGGGTGGAAACCGCTGCCCAAAGCTATTTCAATAAGTCTGCCAAGGATCTAAACCTACCGGAGGCGGCGATGATGGCGGGGCTAATCCAGGCACCGGAAAACTATAGTCCCTTCAACAATTACCAGTACACCAAGCAGCGCCAGACCGTTGTCCTCAACCGGATGCGCCAGCTGGGCTGGATTACCCCTGAGGAAGAGGCCGCCGCCAAGGCTGCCCCCCTGATGGTGGGGGAAATTAAATCCTTCCGCAGTAGCATCGCTCCCTACGTCACCGAGGCCGCTGTTCAGGAACTGAAGGCCCGGTTTGGCAATGAAGCGGTGGTGAAGGGGGGCATGCGAGTACAAACTACCATTGATTTGGGGCTCCAGCGCAAGGCTGAAGAGGTGGTGCAGCGTCACCATGCCCGCATCGCTGCTATGGCAGACCAGATGGCCCTGGTAGCCATCGATCCCCGCACCCATTTTGTCAAGGCCATGGTGGGGGGGGTCAACTACCAAGACAGCCAGTTTAATCGGGTTACCCAGGCCTATCGCCAACCCGGTTCCGCCTTTAAGCCCTTTGTCTATTACGCCGCCTTTGCCACCGGCCGCTATACCCCCGCCAGTCTGGTAGCTGATACCCCCGTTAGTTATCCCGATGGCTACAGATCCTACAGTCCTAAAAACTACGATGGGGGATTCATGGGCAACATTCCTATTCGCCTCGCATTGGAGTTGTCCCGCAACGTGCCGGCAGTGAAGTTAGGCCAGGCGGTTGGAGTTAACCAGATCATTGAAATCTGCCGAACCCTGGGCATCAAAAGCCCGATGCAGCCGGTTACCTCTCTACCTCTGGGGGCAGTCGATCTCTCCCCCATGGAAATGGCCGGGGCCTACGCCACCTTTGCGAGTAATGGCTGGTATGCCGATCCCACTTTTATTGTCCAGGTCAGCGACAGTAGCGGTAACGTGCTACTAGACAATACCCCCCGCCCGCAGTTGGTGTTAGATCCCTGGGCCACCGCCTCCCTCACGGATGTACTGCAGGGGGTGGTGGCCCGGGGTACGGGTAAAGCCGCCCAGCTCAACCGCCCAGTGGCGGGCAAAACCGGCACCACCGACTCCCAGCGGGATGTCTGGTTCGTTGGCTATGTACCCCAGTTAGCCACCGCCGTTTGGGTTGGCAATGATAATTACGCTCCCCTGCGGGTCGGCGCTACCGGTGGTACCTATGCTGCTCCAGTGTGGCGCGACTTTATGCAAGCCGCCCTAGCCAATGTGCCAGTGGAACCCTTTAAACGCCCCTCAGACTTTGTTAAGCCCTAACTCCAAATCCACCCCTGGAGCCCCGACTAGAAAGGCTAAAGGCAATCGGGAAAACTCCCGACAGTCTTTGAATAAACGCGTATAGTGGTAGTAGGGTAAGCATAAATACACAACAAGGGACAATTTTACATGGTAAGCAACGACACCTCTTCGGTCCACGGACAGGGTAGTCTGTCGGATCGGGAGTTGCAAATTCTTGAGCTGGTGGCATCGGGGTTAACCAATCAGGAAATTGCCGAAGAATTAGAAATTAGTAAGCGCACCGTCGACAACCACATCAGCAATATTCTTACTAAGACCGCCACGGGCAACCGCGTCGCCCTATTTCGTTGGGCCCTACAGTCGGGCAAAGTCTGTATTGACGAAGTCAACTGCTGCCGATTACCCGAAGCCTCTGGCCGTGATAGCGGCACCCAGGTCAGCTAGCAGGGTATGATGGGAGGCTGGTAAGCAACCGCTAATGCGTTATGGAGCCCATGCAATCCCTGCCAGGAACTGAGGATATTTTACCTACCCCGCAATGGCTGGGCGCCGATCTCAAGGTGGCCGATATCCATACCTGGCAACGGGTAGAACAGCTGGCCCGGGATCTTTTGGAGCGGGCCGCCTATCGGGAAATCCGCACCCCTACCTTTGAAGCTACTGCCCTCTTTGAACGGGGCATTGGCACCGCTACCGATGTGGTGAGTAAGGAGATGTATAGCTTTAGCGATCGCAGCGATCGTTCCTGCACCCTGCGTCCCGAGGGTACGGCAGGCGTGGTGCGAGCCTATATTCAGCACAGCCTCTACGCTCAGGGAGGGGTGCAGCGCCTCTGGTACACAGGCCCCATGTTTCGCTACGAACGCCCCCAAAAAGGGCGACAACGGCAATTTCACCAGCTTGGCGTGGAGCTACTGGGCACCTCGGACCCCCGTGCCGATGTGGAGGTCATAGCTCTGGCTACCGATCTACTGCGGGGGCTCGGCTTAAAAAATCTCACCTTTTACCTCAACTCCGTCGGCGATCGCCAGGACCGACAGCGCTATCGAGAGGCCCTAGTGGCCTACCTCACCCCCTACCAGGCAGATCTGGATCCTGACTCCCAGCATCGACTGGTGCACAACCCCCTACGCATTCTCGATAGCAAGGACGAAAAAACCCAGGGGATTACCGCCGCCGCCCCCAGTATCCTAGACTACCTGGGGGATGACTCCCGACGCCACTTCGACCGGGTGTTGCAACAGCTCAGCGACCTGGGCATTAAGTTTACCCTCAACCCTCGGCTGGTGCGGGGGTTAGACTACTATACCCACACCGCCTTTGAAATCCAATCCGACGATTTGGGGGCCCAGGCGACCGTATGCGGTGGCGGTCGCTACGATGGCCTGGTGGCGGAATTGGGTGGCCCCCCCACCGCTGCCGTGGGCTGGGCGATCGGCCTGGAACGTCTCACCCTACTGCTGGAAAAGCTTAACCCTCAATCGCCCACTGCACCAGAGGTGTACCTGGTCTCCCGCGGTGATCAGGCAGAGGCCAATGCCCTACGTCTTGCCCAGCAACTACGCCAACAGGGCTTCCGAGTCGAGTTAGACCTGAGTCGGGCCGCCTTTGGCAAACAATTCAAACGGGCCGATCGCAGCGGTGCCCCGGTTTGCCTAATCCTGGGAGAAGAGGAAAGCACCCAGGGAATGGTACAGTTAAAGCGGCTAGCCTCAGGGGAGCAACGGCGTATCAGCCAAGCGGAGCTCCTCGAGAAGTCTGGACAGCTACGGGAGCATCAAGAGTGATACAGAATCCCTACTCTCCTGGCTCTCCACCTTGGGCCACTGAGTTGATGGTACGGTTAGCCGGGTGATCCGGCTATGGCTGCAATCTCCTACCGGTATTTTGACCTTAAACAGGGTCGTAGAAAGCTTGCAGAGCTCTTTAAGGGATGGTCGCTTGCCCAAAAATTTGTAAATATCTAGTAGCCCAGGTTTGGGAAAAGGGGCTGGGGTGTAGAGGCACAGCGGACTCTCTATGGGTGGGTAGTGGGTGTTTTGTCAGTGAATTAGCATAGGAAACCCAAGCAAAAATCTCTAGAACTGATAACCAATATGGTTGAAGTTGGTTATCAAAGCCACATTCATATGTTCAAGACTGGTAACTAACCAGGGAACTTCTTTGCACAGCCGTTGCTCGTGAGAGTTAAACAATACGGAGAAACGGCGTTCTAACCAGGGTTTAGCCTCAGCACAAAATAAGACTACCCTCAGTAGCAGCCCAATGGTTAAGGTGTAGCCAATGTCCTCAATCAGCTGACAAAAACGGCGAAATACTGGCCGGTGGGGGTTATCAACTACCAGGAAATTTAGCACTTGCTGGCAAAAACGGGTATGAATATAACGACTCAGAGGTTGGTCGTCAAAATTAGCCATACTTTCCTGCAGGTGCCGCCGTAAATTACGAGTAAATAGGTTGTTGCTATACCTGGGATCAACCGTAGCGATAGGGCCAATGAGATAGTCTACAAATTCGTCCTTAAAGTCTCGAAAGGTTCGAGCTGTTTTGCTGTAGGTCTGAAACCACTGGGCCATATCCTTCTGGGTCCGCCCCTGTTCGACTTTGCCAGTGTAGTATCTAAGGGCTTCACTCAGGGCGTCACCAGTCAGTAGGGTAGGATTAGCGGTCTCACTATTTTGGGATGGGGTTTGCTGATGACTATGGTAGCGAGCCAGGCGAATACCTAGACTAGTCTCTGCACGTCGTCGCAGATCGATGACATTCTTAGCTTGCTCTTGCCCACTGTCCTTAGTGAGCAAACTCGTATCATAGAGAAAGGGATAGTAACGAATTCGGCAGGCTAAAGGCTGCTCTTCAATGGCCAGATTAGCTCCAGACTCTTTAGGATGGTTAAAAATCTGCTGTAGACGTTTAAGCGCAACGTACTGCTCGCTAGCCAAAAACTGCCGTACTAAAAACTCTACTCGCTGTACTTGAGCCGCAGAGGATAGGTTAGGGGTAGTTTCAAGCAGAGTAATTAGTTCGGGAATTGCCCAGTGATCCCGGGGTTGACTATACCAAAAATTTATCAAGGTATAATAACAGCGATTCAGGACGTACTTAAATTTACTATCGGCGTCGTTATCGTTTGACAACTGGAAGAGGGCATTGGCAATGGTGGGATCGGGGTAATTAGCACCGTCCCAAAACAGGACTCGAAAACGCTGCAGCAACTGATGGGGAGATTCCTGCTGTCGCCAGTACTGGAAATGCTGATAGAGCATATCCTCGGCAGTGGGAGCAGGACAGTTAGAATAGTTGGACCAGGAGTCAGAGTAATCTATAGATCCCATGGCGAAAACGAGACCTTAGCGGCAATTGATAATGGAGTCCCTAAGTACAGGACAATACTGCCCTTTATAGATAGCGTGCACCTGATTAAGGGTTCTTTGAAGAGAATATCAGTGGTTAGGGAAAATTAGTAGGTATCCCTGTGACTGTTTGAGAATCGGATCAACCCTGCTGATAAGGCAGTCAGATTCCCCGGTTCAGTCTTGCTGAAACTCTAAATCACCCTGGCTTAATTCTACATTGGGTCCGAAGAATTACTGAGTGACGAGCGTCACCATGAACATGGTCTACATATTTTTTTCATACTTTTCGCCCTTGACACCAGCTAACCGAAAAACAGTCTAGTCTCTTACTCGAAGCCGGAAATTAAACAGCTCAACTAGACGGGCGGATGATACAGCGAAACCCCATGTGGCAGGTGGAGGTATCGATACCCTGGGCCATGCGGGCGGCGGGGCGATAGCGGCGGCAGTAATCAGGAGTACAGAGAAAGGACCCACCCTTAACCACTTTACGGGGAATGGCCACCCCAGCTAGGGAGGGATCGTGGCTGGTTTGCTGACTCCCCCCTCGGGGATTATCCAGAGTACAGCAGGCTGGCTTTTGGATCTGGCAGTGTTGCTGATACCAATCGTCAGTCCATTCCCAAACGTTACCGATCATGTCGTAGAGCCCGTAGCCATTGGCGGGAAAACTACCCACCGGAGAAGTGCGATCGTAGCCATCAGCAGCAGAGTTATGGTACGGAAATTGACCCTGGAACGTATTCGCCATAAACTTACCTGCCGGGTAAAGTTCTTCTCCCCACGCAAATTCCTTCTCCTCCAGACTGCCCCGCGCGGCAAACTCCCACTCCGCCTCCGTAGGTAGTTGCTTGCCAAGCCATTGGGCGTAGGCCAGGACATCAGCGTAGGCGACATGGACAACGGGATGGTTTTCTCGCCCCTTCAAGCTACTACCCTTACCTTCAGGATGGCGCCAACTCGCTCCCCTGACGTAGGTCCACCAATTGTAATGGTTAGCCTTATCAACCGGCCCGGAAGGTGGGGTAAAAACAATAGAAGAGGGGGCTAACAGGGTGGGGTCAGCACCGGGGTAGTCCGCTGGATTAGCGGACTGCTCAGCCACGGTAACATGACCGGTGGCTTTAACAAACTTCTGGAACTGGGTGTTGGTGACCGGATAGCGATCCATCCAAAACCCATCGACCCGAACTCGATGAGCTGGGGCTTCCTCCTCATAGTGGTGGTCAGAGCCCATCAAGAAAGTACCGCCAGGAATCCAGACCATATCTTTGGCTGGGGGACGATCCGGGGTGGCGAGGGAGGACCTTAGGGTAGACATGGCATAGGGAAAGAAAAGACGGGAAAGGATTAGGATCGCTGGCCGTCATGCAAGGACAGGCAGCGACGATAGGGCGATTGTATTGTGGTCATGGCTAGCTATCCACACCGAAAAACTAGCAGGTTAATCCTATCAGGACGGGAAAAGGACTGACTATTCAAAAAGTGCCTTTACAGCTTTGGCCAGAACCCTGAGGACAAGGTTAATAGGTTAAGCCATAGCCTGGGTAGACGTTCTCGCTAAACAATCGGTGCGACCGCCCCCAGCCCCCAGTCTAGGGTAAGGGAGCCAGCGCTACCTAATTGAGGCAGCTATGGGCGATCGTAGCGCTGGGAAGCTTCACAGGCTCCAGTCATGCCCTGGCCTTCGCAGAGGTTGAATTTGAGGGCGGCAATCCGTTCCCAGGTGAGGCCATCGGCACAGCTAGCATAGACCATAGGCCGAATGGAGCCACCGGCAAAGAAACCCGCTTGCCACTGGCAGTGCCGCCGTCGATAGTCTAACCATAGCCGCTGAACGGAGCGCAGTTGGGCTAGCTCTGCTGTGGTCAAAACCTGCTCTAGATCTCCCAGTAATGCGGTCAACCGCTGATCGCTGGCCTCCATTTGGGCTTGCCAGCACCCATTTATTTCCATCTGCGTCAAGTCAGAACTACATGGGGTCAGACCTGACTCATCCTGCGCCCTGATCAGTGGCTGATCAGCGAAGTCAGCTAGGGCCCGGTCACCGTAGGCCCCACCGGGTCCGATGCCGGGTAGCAGTGTAGCCGTGATCAAGGCTAAGGTCAAACCAGCATTTTTGATCATGGGTCAGTTCTATACAGATGACTAGCTTCAATATATAGCTTTGGCCAGCCCACTAGAACAGAGTTATTCGGTCAAGGCGAGTCCCAGGTGGACCTGCTGGTTACCTATCCCCCTGTAATGGGCCTAGAGCTACGGGCTATGCTGATGGCCAGAAATCTGACGGCTGTGGCCAGCTCCTGACGACGTCTAAAACCACAGTCTCAACCCATCCTAAAGAGTTCTAGGGAGCTTTCTCCGTTAGGGTAAAACAAACTGGCTCCGGTTGGTTGCGACCGCACCAAATTTGAATCATCCAGTTGGGGTTGTTGGGGGCAGGCCACTCCGCCACCTTCTCCAGGCGATCTAGGTTGAGCCTTGGCCGGTTTTGATCGGAGGGCATCAGACTTGCCATTTGGCTGTGGGAGCCCCCCGGCTCGGCTGACTGTTGCCAGGGTTGGATAGAAGTTAAAACAGTTTGGAAACTGGCCCGTAGGTCAGGCGCTAGGGGCGCGATCGCCTTGGCCGGAGTCTCCAGACCTGGACCTTTGGGACCGTCAACGGTTAAACCCGGATCAAGGCGTACACCGGCTCCCTGCAAAGCGGGCGGTGATACCGGTGGTTTAGTCCGAAGGTTAGGAACAGGGTGAGACGCTGGTGGGGTTTGGGTCAGCTGCCAGACCGGAGCGGTTTGACGCAGGAGGTTATAGCCATAGGCCACCAGCATACCGGTGGCGACACTGATGGGAATCAGTAGTTTCATTAACCGTCGTTGGCGATCGCAGCGGCGCCGATAGCTTTCCCAGGCTGATAGATAGCTCAGGGCTTGGAGAGACAGACTATCGGGATGGTCCGCCGCCAGGGCCCGGGCCGGTCCCAGGCGGGTGGCGGGTAAAAAGTAATCGCCCTGGTCAGGGCAGCGCTGCTGATACCACTGCTGGGCCGCCACCTCCAGGGTCCGTTGCTGTTGTAATCGACCACGCCCCTCCTGCAACCACTCCTGCAGCAGGGGCCAGGTACGAATCAAGGATTCATGGGCAATATCAAAATGGGGAGCCCACTCCCAGGCCGAGGCCTGATCGATCGCCTTAGAATCCGCCGAGGCATCCCCGGTCACCCCTGGCCAGGCCGGTGCCGCCCCATAGACAAGTTGGGGGTGACTACAGTGGGTCTGGGCCACCAACAGGCGAGCGGCCACCAACTTTTCCAGGGTCTCCACCACGGCGCAGGGCCCCAGGCTAGGGGTGATCAACTCCTGCAGCTGGACCTGGCGACGGGTAAGGCTAATACCCTCGCCAAACTCACACAAACTCAGAAAACATCGACGGGCCACCTGCCGTTCCAGGCTGGTCAAACCTTCGTAGGTCTGGTGGGCCCACTGACTTAGCAGTTGGCGAACCCCCCCAAGCTCGGCATAGGCCTCCAGGGTGAGTTTAGGGGCCTGTTGACCAGTCGGGTCAAGTTGTCGACAGCGCCAGATTTCCTTCAAGGCCATTTGCAGAAGGGCTAGATCCCCCGGTGCCCCCACCACATCTAACAACAGGGTGTAAATCAAATTGGCGTCATAGCGTAGCCCAATCTTTTCCAGGGGACTAACAATGGTGGCCTTGATCTGGTCGTAGGTCATGGCGGGTACGATCAGACCCTGATGCTTCACCAGGTCTACCAGTTCAGGAAAGGCCTGAAGCCGGGGCAGATAGTCGGCCCGTAGGGCAACCACCACATGCACCGGTAGCCGATCCTGCTGCACCACCGCCAGCAGACCATCGATGAAGCGTTGTCGATTGATTTCTAGATCCGGGCCGGCTTCTGGACCCAACATCTCTTCCAATTGGTCGATCACCAGTAGCAGGCGGCGGGGCGCCGTACGCAGGGAAGACTCGGTCCCCGCCATGGCCTGCAGCAGTTGGCAAAATCCCTCACCCCCCTGCTGTAGAAAGGATTCTGCCTGGCGCAGTTGGCTGGCCCGGTCCAGGCCAGTCGCCTGGACATCAACAAAGGCTTCAGCCAATCGCTGTAGAGGAGTCTGACCAGGGGTGAGATAGCGAATATCCCAGTCGGACTGGGGCTGCTGCTGGCCAGTTCCCTGTAGCTGAGCCATCAAGCCAGCCCGCAGCAGAGAGGTTTTGCCAATGCCGGAGGATCCCACCAGGGCACAGAAGCGAGACTGGCTAACCCGCTCCACCAGGGTTTGGGTGAGCTCCTCCCGGCCAAAAAACCAATCACCGTGGTTGACATCGAAGGGGGCCAGTCCCTGAAAGGGGCAGACGCTGTAGCTTAGGTGTTTGAGGCGGTCCAGGGTGGAGATGGAGGCGGTTGAGGCTGGCGTCGCAGAGCCGCTGAGGCGAGTCAGCACAATCTCCCCGCCGGAGCTTTCAAAGAGGGGTTGTTGCAATTCTCCCTTGAGGCTGCGGTTGATAGCATCGGTGAGGGAGTGGCCATTGACCACCCCTCCCTCCACCTTTGAGGGGTTAAGCCCGGCTAATAGAGCCTCGGTAAAGACGCTGTGGCGGCTTCCCAGGGATTCATAGGCGGGCTCGTATTCCCGGGCGGCGGCCATGAACAGGCGATCGGTGCCGGCCCTGGGCCCTGGGTCCGCCTCCAGGATATTAAAAAACTCCCCACTGTTGCAGCAGTCTAGCCAGATCACCCGCTGGCGGACCGGACTCTCCTGTAGTAAACGGCGCAACCAGTATAGGGAAAGACCGTAGTGGCCAGTGGCGGGATTGGTTTCACTGGTGGCTAAATAGCCTTCCTGAATGCCCACATCACGCTGCAAGCCATGGCCGGAATAATAAAAAATGGCTGTCTGGGGGATGGTTTTACCGGTGGGCTTAAACAGACGAATCAGAGCCGCCTCCAGCATGGAGGTGGTAACCTGAGCCTGGGAACTGAGCACAGGCCGCTGCTGGCGAACCGCTTCTGGCATTCGCAAAACTCGACATTCTCCCCAGTTCTCTAGACACCGAGCCACTGACTCGGCGTCATTGGCAGGGGCCTGGAGGACTGGAAGATGGTGATAGGTGTTGATTCCAACAACCAGTGCGTCCCGTGACATGGTGAGCGACCTACTCGGTACATCTGCTCTGATATGCCAACTCTAGCCAAGCTGCTCCGATCTCCTAAGAGGGGTGGAACCCCTAGGGTTCAGGGTTGAGGTCCAGTCTTTAATCAGCCTCGCCTCGCAGAAGACCTGAAACAGCCCTCCGGAACTAATCGGTTGAGG
>Ga0208465_1000002_pt1 | contig 114609 bp, 87 predicted proteins | sample LakMenEpi31Aug10_FD_150749 | JGI IMG/M metagenome (GOLD analysis project Ga0208465, IMG submission 150749) | Freshwater microbial communities from Lake Mendota, WI - 31AUG2010 deep hole epilimnion (SPAdes) | ecosystem: Environmental > Aquatic > Freshwater > Lake > Epilimnion/Euphotic zone ...
ACCAACAACAACCCCAACAGTTACTCCAACAGAAACACCAACAACAACCCCAACAGTTACTCCAACAGAAACACCAACAACAACCCCAACAGTTACTCCCACAGAAACCCCAACCGTTACTCCGACAACAACCCCAACTGTTACTCCCACAACAACGATTACTCCAACTGTTACTATAACACAAACATCAACAACAACACCAACAACCACGCCAACAATTACACAAACCATTACTCCTTCTTCGACACCAATAGCCGGATGGATTCAAAGAGGTGTAGATATTGATGGCGAGGCAGCTAATGATTACAGTGGAAGTAGTGTTGCTATGAATAATGATGGTACCGTAGTAGCAATAGGAGCATATAGCAACGATGGAAATGGAACAGACAGTGGACATACTAGAATATATGCTTGGAACGGAACCTCTTGGATTCAAAGAGGAAATGATATTGATGGTGAAGCAGCTTTTGATACAAGTGGATACAGTGTTAGTCTCAATAATGATGGAGATATAGTAGCAATCGGAGCAAATGGAAATAATGGTAACGGGACCGATAGCGGAAGCGTAAGAGTATATGTTTGGAATGGTTCAGTATGGACTCAACGAGGAAGTGATATTGATGGAGAAGCAACCAATGATGCTAGTGGTATTAGCGTTTCTTTAAATAGCGACGGCACCGTACTAGCAATAGGAGCGTCTTTAAATGATGGTAATGGAACCGATAGCGGTCATGTACGAGTATATAATTGGAATGGTTCAGCATGGACACAACGAGGAAGCGATATTGATGGAGAAGCGGCAAGTGATTATAGTGGACAAAGCGTTAGCTTAAATGATAATGGAGATATATTAGCTATTGGAGCATATGGTAATGATAGTAATGGAAATAATAGCGGTCATGTACGAGTATATTCTTGGAATGGCTCAGTATGGACTCAAAGAGGAAACGATATTGATGGTGAATCAGCTAACGATGCTAGTGGTTTTAATATTAGTATTAATAGTGATGGTACTATACTAGCGATAGGAGCAGGTGGAAATAGCGATAATGGAACAGCTAGCGGCCATACCAGAGTGTATGTTTGGAATGGTACTTCTTGGGTTCAAAGAGGAAGCGATATTGATGGAGTAGCAGCAAATGATAATAGTGGTCTTAGTGTATCATTAAATAATGATGGTAGCATATTAGCTATTGGATCGCCATATAATGACACAAACGGTACCAATAGTGGACATGTACGAGTATATTCTTGGAATGGTAGTTCTTGGACGCAAGTTGGCGATAATATTAATGGAGAAACATCTTTAAATTATAGTGGAATTAGTGTTCATCTTAATGGAGATGGTACAATATTAACTATCGGAGCCTCTGGTAATAGTGATAATGGAGCTAGTAGTGGTAGTGTACGAGTATATAGATTAATTGGTATCTCTTTTACGCCCACGCCAACAAAAACCTTAACACCCACACCAACTAAAACACCAACAACAACACCAACAGTAACTCCTTCAAAAACAGCATATTATTCAGGCCAACAATATAATTTTATTCCATAAAGATAACATAATATGAATATTAATAAATCTATTATAGAATGTTGTCCATTTATACCAACAGCACAGCCTACTCCTAGTCCGACCTTAACACCAAGCGCCACTATTACTCCAACAGTAACACCTACTCCTACGGAAACACCACCGGTAACACCCACTAATACAATAACTCCAAGTGCCACAGTCACAATACCTCCGACTCCTACTAATACTCCGACTCCATCATTCACTCCGGCCGAAACACCCTCTCCCACAGTAACTCCGACTCCATCTCCAACAATACCATTAGGAATCGCTCCTAATGACTACATTCTAATATTTATTGATGAATCTAATAATTGGCAATGTAAACAAGGATCAAATGATCCTGGATGCTCCAATCCAGGAGGTTACGTTGATTGGGCCGGACCTCCATCAACAATAGGATGGGCAGGCTATAATCTATATTCCACATGCACATCATGGGACTCGTGTTCATTAAACCCAACAGAATATAAAGAAAGAGATGGAACAGCATACAGAACCACCGATTTTGCTCAAGGGGGAGTATCTGGCAGTTGGGAAAAAGATATTGCTGCAATTAATACAATATCTTCATCTATCGATTTTAATAAAATTGTTGTATTCCATTCAATATGCAGAAGACTTGTAACGTTTTCTGGTGGTGGTATGAATTTAACTATTGAAAGTTGCTTGCCGGAGCCGTTGTTTCCTGTTGCTCCACAAGGATCATATACTCCTAGTTTATGTCCGATTAGACCGCGTAATTTTATATGGTCCCCTAGAACAATAAATACTGGAACCCGTGGATGCCAAGACGCTTTCAATAATCAATTTCTTACTAAAACATGGATAGAAACACATTCTATAAATGATAGAAATAGATGGGAAACTTTACCTCCAAATGGAGCTCGTATTTTTATATTTATAGACGACTCAGGTAGCTTAGGTCAGTATGGAAATAATGTAGAAGAACCTATTGATGAGCTAATAGCTGCTTATCCACAATATAATTTTATTAAGCTTAAATGTGATAATGAAAGATTTTTAAGATGGATATATAATGTTACGGTAAAGAATACTGATATTTGTATAAGATCAGGTGGTAATCCTCCAGTTTCTCCTCCACCACCGCCTCCGCCACCTCCACCACCGCCGCCTCCGCCACCCGTACAACCACCTATTCCTACTCCACCAGCACAAACTTTTGTAAATAGAATGTGGGCAAATGTTTCTATGACATCAGACGGATCAATAATAGTAGCATCTGTTCAGAATACTACTTCCACTAATACTGACAGTGTTTTTACGAGTTTAGATTATGGAAATAATTGGACACTAAATCGTAGTGGAATAGATGTTAGAGCAATATTAATATACGATAGAGATAAAAGAATATTTGCTGCCCCAGACGATGGTGTAATAGTTAAAAGCGAACAACCGCCTACTTTTGGTAGTTGGGCAGGTTTATTCGTTATGACAAGATCATACGATAATGTTTCATTAGGATCATCTAGGCCATGGCGAGCAATATCGTGTTCTACTGATGGACTAAAATTATGTGCTGGAGATGCTCAGAGTGGATTCTTTGTAAGCAATGACGGAGGTGCCTCTTGGAAAGCTCCAGATGGTAATAATTTTGTACCAAGACAATTTAGTGATTTATCTTGTTCTAGTGATGGAAGCATAGTAGCAGCATCAGCATCAAGCTCTACAACATCAGCTGCTGGTGGCGTTTTTGTTAGCAATAACGGCGGATGGGCCACTGATCGTGGTATAGTTCTATCTCCTTGGAGCGCAAGAGAAAGTTGGAGTCTTAAATTAAGAGATGACGATGTGAGAATTATTAGGGGGCCAAATATTGTACGTCGTTTTGAGAGCACAGCAGTATCTAGTAATGGTACTAATATGGTTGCAGTAAGCAATATTGGTTCCGTATTTACAAGCAATGATACTGGAAACACTTGGACATTCAGATATAATAATTTCCAAAAATGGGAAAAAGTAGCTATATCTCACGACGGCACCAAAATGGTAGCAGTCGCATCTCAAAGGTTCGCGAGCGGAGCAGTTACTTCAGCAAATTCTGAGTATATTTATACAAGTCATGATGGTGGTATTAATTGGGTTCAAAGAGGTCCACAAAAACAATGGAGAAGTATTGCTATGTCAGCCGACGGTTCTATTATGGTAGCAGTTGCTGGCCCAGGAACATCAATTAATAATACTTTCGCATACGATGGTATTTATAGAAGCACAGATAGCGGAGTTACTTGGACAAGAGTATTCTAGGACAATATGAAAGACTCTTTGGCAATAATATTGCATCTATATCATATTGATTTATGGCAAGAATTTAAAGAATTATTAATTCCATTTAGAAATGAATTTAAATTATATCTATGTTTGTGCGAAGATAATGGTGAACAAACAGAAATAATAAAATCAGCTAAAAACTTATTTGATACAGATATATCATTCCATAAAAATTATGGAGCTGATATAGCATCTTTTTTAAGAACTCTAGAAAATATAAAAGAATCATATTTCATTAAGATACACACTAAAAAAAGTTTACTTGGACAGTATAATCAAATTAAATGGCGACATATTCTTTTACATGATTTTTTTAGTAATACAAATATTTTTGAATCTAATTATAAACAAATATTAACTAATCCTGATTGTGGGATGATAGGTAATAAATATTTATTATCTACAGATAGCGAAAATTATCATTCTCACAAGATAAAAGAGCTATGTAATATATTAAAAATAAACTACGATAATATTACTAATTATTCTTTTTTTGGCGGCAATATGTTTATGAGTAAAACACATTTATTCAAAAAACATTTTTTGCCGTATCAAGATATCTTACAATACTTATTATCTAAAGAACTTAATAAAGTAATAGAAAAACACACCGGAACATATTCACATTCTCTAGAAAGACTGTTTGGTTATATTGTGTCTCTAAATAATTTAAATTTTTACTATGTTAAACATGCTACAATAATTATTCCCAATAACAAAGCACCAAATGGAAAATTTAATCTAATAAAATTATACAACAATGATTGTTATCTACAAGAAGATTTAAATGTATATGGACAAATTATCGATTTTGATGAAAATGAATTTTCAATAGAGTGGTATCATATGGAACCAAAACCAATTCAAAAATATACCCTCATAAACAAAAACACAGCTGTTCAAAAAAATCTTGACACGCCACGAGAAAAGGATATAATACATGAATGACACAATCAAAAACAAGACCGTCGTGGACCGATTATTTTCTTGGATTAGCCAAAGTGGTTTCCCAAAGAAGCCACGATGTTCATACACAGCATGGATGTATTATAACTGATAAGCAAAACCGCATTCTTGGCGTTGGATATAATGGATTTCCTAAAGGACTGGACGATAGTGAATTACCATTAACAAGACCAGAAAAATATCATTGGATGGTACACAGCGAAAGAAATGCTCTGGCTAATTGCGTTGTTAGACCAGACGGCGGCACAGCCTATGTTACTGGTCAATGTTGTAATGATTGTATTATAGCTCTATACCAAGAGGGTATAGATACAGTTTATATGATAGATAATCATGGAACAGTTTTATTCGACGATGATGCAAAAAATAGATTTGACATTTTTATTAGAATGAGTGGTATGAAAATTTTCTATATAGATCCAAATCTTGAGTGGCTGAGACAACTAAATGGTGTAATATGATGGTTACCCTATTTTATATTTTATCTACCATATATTTCATACAACTATATCTAATAGAAAACTTTAATCCTATCGGTAAAGAATTTACAATCTTAACCATATTAGGTTTAGCTGCTATTTTAGTAAAAAAAGAAAGAAAACCATTATGATATTCGACGAACAAATTTCCAGAAAACCCGACAATTATCCTTGGACCCAAGATTTTATAGAGGCTATGCATAATGGATTTTGGACTCATCGCGAATTTAATTTTAGTAGCGATATTCAAGATTTTAGAGTTAATTTAACAGAACAACAAAAACAAATTATTATCAGAGCATTATCAACTATTGGTCAATTAGAAATTAGCGTAAAAAAGTTTTGGGCCAAACTTGGCGATAATCTACCACATCCTTCTCTTAATGATTTGGGCTATACAATGGCTCATGTGGAAGTTATTCACGGCGATGCGTACGAAAGGCTTCTAGAAGTTCTAGGTATAGATGATAATTTTGAAAAAATCCTAGAATTAGATATTATTAAAGGCAGAGTCAATTATCTCCGCAAACATTTACATAAATTTCATCAAGACAATAAAAAACAATTTATTTACTCTCTTATTCTATTTACTTTGTTTGTTGAGAATATAGCATTATTTTCTCAATTTTATACTATTAGTTATTTTGGTAGATTCTTGAATTTACTTAAAGACACAAATAAACAAGTTGAATATACTAGTAGAGAAGAGAATTTACATGCTATGATAGGTATAAAGATAATAAACACTATCAAGCAAGAATATCCAGAGCTATTTGATAAAGAATTAGAAGATAAGATTATTCATGAATCTAAGGAAGCAGTCAGATATGAATGCGAAATAATTGATTGGATTGTTAATGGTTACGGAGAAGAAAATCTAAATTCTGATCTTCTTAAAGAGTTTATTAAAAACAGACTAAATGAATCATTAGATCAAATAGGATACGAACCGGTATTTGATATTGATCAAAAATTGTTATCAAAAACATTGTGGTTTGACGAACAGATTCTTGGTAACAATATGACCGATTTCTTTCATTCTCGCCCCGTAGAATACTCTAAGAAAGCCCTATCGTTCGATATAGAGGCTTTGTTTTAATCATTATTAATGGTTTTATAGGACTTTAAATGACAACGCAACCGTACTATTGGCTTAATTCACATAGTCGTTTATTCTTAGAAAGAGGATATCTTGAACAAGGTGTTTCTCCAGAAGATAGAATAAAAAATATATCCCAAAATGCTGAGAGATTATTAGACATCTCAGGCTTTGCGGAAAAATTCGAACATTATATGAGTTTAGGATATTACTCATTGTCCACGCCTGTTTGGACCAATTATGGTAATTCCAGAGGACTACCGGTTAGTTGCTTTAATTCCCATATTAGTGATAGAATGGATAGTATCCTATATAAAGTTGCGGAAGTTGGTATGATGAGCAAATTAGGAGGCGGCACCAGTGGTTACTTTGGTGAATTAAGATCACGCGGGGCGAGTATTAGTGTTGGTGGAGAAAGTAGCGGCCCAGTTCACTTCATGGAGTTGTTTGATAAAGTAGCAGATGTGATTAGTCAAGGATCAGCACGAAGAGGAAGTTTTGCAGCGTATTTGCCAGTAGAGCATCCTGATATAGAAGAGTTTTTACAAATTCGTAATGAAGGCCATCCTATTCAAAATATGAGTATTGGCGTTACCATCACTGATGAATGGATGAATAGTATGGTCGAAGGAGACAAACATAAAAGAAAAATTTGGGCCAAAATTATTCAAAAACGATTTGAGAGTGGATACCCATACATATTCTTTTATGATACTGTAAATAATAATGCTCCACAAGCTTATAAAGACAAGAATATAAAAATAAATAGTAGTAATCTATGTTCAGAAATTAGTTTAGCATCAGACGAAAATAATAGTTTTGTTTGTGTTCTAAGCTCGCTTAATCTGCTTCATTGGGATGAAATTATACAAACAGACGCAATCGAAACTCTTATTTACTTTTTAGATAGTGTTAACCAAGAGTTTATAAATAAAACAGAAAATATTCGTTTCATGAAGAGCGCTAGAAACTTTGCCTTAAATCATAGAGCATTAGGTATGGGAGTATTAGGATGGCATTCGTATCTTCAAAGCAAAATGATAAGCTTTGAAAGTATGCAAGCTAAACTAATTAATGCTAATATGTGGCAAACCATTAGAGAACGATCAGACAAGGCATCAAGAGAATTAGCAGAAAAATTCGGAGAGGCTCCTATTCTCGAAGGATATGGTTGTAGAAACGTCACAACATTAGCTATCGCTCCTACAACTAGTAGTAGTTTTATATTAGGACAAGTTAGTCCTAGTATAGAACCATTGAATAGTAATTATTTTGTGAAGAATTTAGCAAAAGGGAAGTTCACATATAAAAATCCTCATCTAAAAGAAACTCTCAAAAAATATAATAAAAACGATGAGACAGTTTGGAAGAGTATACTAGTCAAAGGAGGCTCTGTTCAACATCTAAAATTCTTATCAGATAATGAAAAAGAAGTATTTAAAACATTTGGTGAAATTAGTCAGAAAGAGATTATTATTCAAGCATCTCAAAGACAAAAATATATAGATCAATCTCAATCTTTAAATCTAATGATTGGGCCAGACATACCACCAAAACAAGTAAGCGATCTTCTTATAGAAGGATGGAAATTAGGAATCAAAACTTTTTATTATCAACGAAGTGCTAATCCAGCACAAGAACTAGCGCGTAATATTTTAGCTTGTACAAACTGTGAATCTTAATATAAAGGATATTAAATATGGGTAATGTGTTTGAAGACCAAACCAAGTTTATGGTAGCCTGTGATCAAACAGTATGCGAGTGGAATCAATCTCAATTTGATATGTATTACACCCTTATACAAGAAGAAGTTTCGGAGCTTAAAGAGGCCATAAACAACACAGATAGAGTAGAAATATTAGATGCTTTAATAGATATTATTGTGGTTACAGCAGGAGCTATAAATAGCACTGGTAGTAATGCTCAAGGAGCATGGGACGAAGTAATGAAAACTAATTTTGCTAAAGTAGATCCTATTACAGGAAAAGTAAAAAAGAGAGAAGATGGCAAAGTATTAAAACCAGAAGGATGGAAAGCGCCTAATCTTAAGTCGTTTGTAATATAATATATGGTGTATATTAATATGTCATTATTAATATAACTTATTATAAAGGGCATAACTTGAGAAAGAAAAAAAATGGTAGCACTAGAAAAGAAAAAATTATTGATCTCACAAATTCGCCCCTTAATCAAGATAATACAAGACTATCATCTAGGAATAGATTAAAACCAAGAACAGAAAATCAAAAAGAATATATACGATCTATTATAGAAAACACTATTACTTTTTGTCAAGGCAGTGCTGGTAGTGGTAAAACTCACTGTGCTGTTGGTTTGGCATTGGAGCATTTATTAGAAGATAAAATTAAAAAAATCATTATAACAAGACCTGTTGTTGAAGCAGGAGAAAAAATAGGTTATCTTCCAGGTAAATATGAAGAAAAATTATTTCCTTATCTATTACCTATAGAAGATGAGATAAATTATTTTATTGGTCCAGCATTGAACGCAACCCTTAAATTAAATAATAAGATAGAAATTGTGCCTTTAGGATTTATGAGAGGAAGAAATTTTCATGATTGTTTCATAGTAGCAGACGAATGCCAAAATGCTTCCTATGAACAATTAAAAATGCTATTGACAAGAATTGGTCAAAACAGTAAAATGGTATTAACTGGAGATGTTTCGCAATCAGATCTTGCTAGACATTTACAGGGTGGTTTTTATGAAATGATAAAAAATCTATCAGATGTAGACGGTATAGGTATTTCTACACTAACCGATAATGATATTATTCGTAATCCTATAATAGCAAAAATTTTAGCAAAATTAGACAATTATGAACAAGGCAGAAAATAGTAAGTGCTTATTATTGAATGCTGACTATTCACCTTTAAGAATTATTAGTTGGCAAAAAGCTATTGTATGGTCTATTAAATATGAAAATAGTCCAACATTTAAAATAGAAATACTCGAATATTATAAAGATAAATTTATTCAGGGTACTAATAATAAACAATTTAAAGTACCATTGGTTGCTAAAACCGTAAGATTTTTTAATATCTACAATAGATCACTAAAGTTTTCTAGACAAAATCTATTTATTAGAGATAATCATACTTGTCAATATTGTGGTTTAAGATTTAATCATAATGAATTGACTTATGATCATGTTATTCCAAAAAGCCAATTCTATCCAGATAAAAAAGATGCTACAAATTGGCTAAATATAACAACCGCTTGTGTCAAATGCAATAGAAAAAAATCTAATAAAACTCCGGAACAAGCAAACATGAAATTACTAAATATCCCCAAAAAACCATTTTATGAGCCAAGATACTTGCCTTTAGCGAAGGAGTTACATACTATATATGGTAGTAGCTCAGATCAAAAAGAATGGATAAAATATATAGATGGCTATTTTTAATACAAAACAACTAGATAATAGTAATGATAAATTTTATTGTTTGTCTGGATCCGAAGATTATGTAGATCAGGATGGATATCCAAGACTATATGATGAGCATATGAACGATGCTGTAGCAAAAGTTGTCTTTACTAAAAGACCAAAACATTTTGAAGACAGTAATAAATCATATGGTCGTTATTATATCAAACTAGATCCCAACTCTAAGATATTTAATCCGAAAAAGATTCTATCTCCCATAGAAGAAAAAAATTCTTTATCTTTTATCAATTTAGTATGTAAAACAGAATGGATATTTAGAGAGGTTACGCCGCAAGTATTTCAAAAATACATAACTTTTTTAAAGACAAAAAACATATCCTGGTTAAAAGATGCTCAAAGAGATTTGAAATAATGCCAACGTATACTTATTGTTGTAATCAGTGCAATAAAAAATTTGAGCTATTTTTTTATATCAAAGACTATAATCCGACACCAGTTTGTCTTTTTTGCTACGCTAAAGATACTGCAAGAAGCTATCATGATGATATAGGTTCCATACAAGGATCAGTTATAAAACATGATAGCGAATTAAAAACTGTTGGCGATCTAGCAAATAGAAATAGAGATAAGATGAGCAATGATCAAAAGCAAGAGCTATATAATAAGCACAATGCCTATAAAGATCAATCGGTTAAACCATTACCAAAAGGAATGAGCAGAATACCGAAAGGAATTAAACCTAAATGGACATAATAGTATATGGAACAAGATAATATTAAAAGTATTTTACCAGAATGGTCGCCTGAAAATGAGACCTTCATTAAGAGTCAGGTAGAACAACTCAATAAAGATCATAATATCGATCTATCTGATTATGACTATATCTTCAAAGACATGTATGAAATTAAGAAACAAACTGATGCAAAACACGAGATATTTATTAGTATAACAGCAAATATTTTGGAACATGATCCGAAGTCATCATTGCCACAATCAAAAGCTATATGTAATAATAATTACTATATTCCTGTGCCTTCTGGCAATAGTCATGATGATTATTTGAAATTATTTTTTGACTATATAGAAAATTGTATGGGTCTTGCTGCCAATAACGCTCAATCTAAGGAAAATAAAGATGGATAAGAATTTTATATTTAGTCCCAGTGCTCATACGTCTAATAATTCTCAATCCAATAAATATTTTTATTGTCATGCTAATCATGCAGAATTCGTGGATAATGAAGGAAATGGTAGAACGCATGAAGAAAATACCAAAACGCTTGCCAAGATTATAGAAAAAAATAATCATATGTCTTATCATATTAAAGTATCTAATAATAATCAGTTATTCAATCCTCTATCAAAGTTTGATACTGAAAAAAGCTATAGTTTTTTGGATAATGTTGTTAGACCAACAGACAAGTTTATTTCTGTTAATAGTCTTGTATTCTCATATTACTTAAAATTTTTATCAACAGGCAACAACGCTTGGCTCAATAGAGCAGAAAGGGAAAGATTATAATGAGTAAATTATCAAAAAGTAGTATCTATGCTATTAAATATTTATTTAGTCAAGGATTGAATGCTGAACAGATATCATCGGAGATCAACCTGTCTGTCGATAATATTCAAAGTATTATAGAATCAGAAAATTTAATTAAACAACCTCCAACAGCTAAAGACCTTATGATAAACCAAACAGCTGTTAAAAGAACAAATAGTGTCGCTATTATGACCAAGGAAGCTTCTATGATGAATGATCATGATAGAATCAAATTTGCATCTCAAAAAAGTTCCACAGAGCACATATTTAGACCATTTAGTAAATGAAATTCATATCTCGTTATTCTAATAATAAAGAAGTGTCTGCCGCTCAATATATCGTAGAACTAATCTGTGAAAAAAAAGCAAAATTTGACAAAAAGGATTTACATTATAGATTTTGGGTTAACAAGGAATGGTCTGCATACTATAGAAATCAAATAGCAACAGCAAACAAATTGGTAAAAAAGTATAATCCTTTGGCTATAGTCAAGGCTTTACAAGATGATAAAACAGCAAATACATATTCGTTGCGAGCGCCTTTTCTTATTCCTATAATAGAACACTACGAGAAACTTATAGATTCACAGAATAAAGATTTTTCCAAAACTATAGATAGATCTTTGAATAAAAAACACAAAACAAACATTAGTAAAACCAAAAATATACTTTCAATTTTAGAGGACATAGACAATGAGTCTTAAAGAAGATATAATAAAAAATTTTGGAGATGATATTATACTATCCGGTAACTCGCTAGTAGAAAAAAAGATACTGACTATCCCAATTAGTCCAGCCCTAGATATAGTTCTAGGTGGCGGTATACCGGAAGGTAGTTTCGTAATATTTACTGGACAACCAAAATGTGGAAAAACGTTATCTTCGTTGGATTTTGCTACCACAGCACAAAAACCAGAATATCAAGGAGATCTAAAGAGTCCTAGAGAAGTGTACTATCTAAACATCGAAGGTAGATTAAAACAAAGAGATCTATTAGGTATCAAAGGATTGGACTTAACTCGATTTCATATCATAGGATCTCAACAAGGAAAAATTTTACACGCTGAAGAATATTTACAAATAGCTGAGAGAATCATCAATGAGATTCCCGGGTCGATAGTTATCATAGATTCCTATTCTGCATTATGTACAGAAGCAGAAATTACTAGCGATATGGATAAAATGCAAAGAGCAGACGGAGCAAAACTATTAGCTAAATTCTGTAGAAAAGTTTCTAACGTTATTCCTGTTAATAAAAATATCGTAATTGGTATTACTCATTTAATGGGCAACCCAACAGGATATGGAGCGGAATTTAAGGAGAAAAGCGGACAAGGTATCGCCTATCAAACCGATATTAAATTACGAGCAAAAAGTTCTAAACCATGGTCTTTAGGAGCAGATGATACACAGATAGGTCAAGAGGTTGAGTGGCAAGTTATTTGTTCTGCTCTTGGGCCTCCAGGTGGAGTAGCAAAAAGCTTTATCCGATATAACGAAGGCATAGATAAACTCACGGAGCTTGTTAATTTGGCCTCAGACGTCGGAGTTATAAATAAAGGCGGGGCATGGTATACAGTTAAAACAGCCAAAGAAAACCATAAATTTCAGGGAGCAGAAAAAGTACGACTATTTCTAATGGAAAATCCGGATATTGCTAAAGAAGTTGAAAGTTCTATTAAAAGTATATTAGGTATCACAAAGTGATGGATGTTGTGAATTTAGATGGCGATATAGTATCTTGGCACTTGACTGGACACATCGCCAAAGGTAGAATAGCACATAAGTCGTCGTATCATCTACTTGCCAGGGGTCTATTGATAGACTTATTTCCTACACTACAAATTCTTGAAGAAGTATCAATACCCTTAAAAAGAAATGAAACCTTATATTTGGATTTTTATATACCGTTATCAAAATTATGTATCGAAGTTCATGGTGAACAACACTATAAATTTATACCATTCTATCACGGAAATATAATGAGTTTTTTGAAAGCTCAAAAAAAAGATAGAGAAAAAAAGGAATGGTGCGACAATAATAATATTCGTTATATAGAATTGCCTTATAATGAAAATCAAGAGCAATGGATAAATAGAATAAATCATGAACAATAAAACATCAAAAGAAGAATTACAATATTGGGATAAGATATTAGATGAGTATGAAACATCTATTGGATTATCGGAATATTCTGCATCCGTAATATCTTCACAAGAGATCAATACCTATACATCAATGAGTAGAGATGAAATAGAGAAGCTTAATCCTGAAGATTGTGCTCAAATATCTTATAGACTATCTCAATTTGCTTTTTATTTACAGCGTAGTTTAAATAGAGAACTTGCTAGATATAATTGGGCAGAAGAAAGTATCAAAGAAGTGATTGCTGACGAAATAAATAACTATAAAGGATATGGATATATAGAGAAATCTATACAAGCTATAAAACATAACGAAAAAGCCACAGGACTTAATAGTATTAGAAAATACGCAAAACAACGTAGTGATAGATTACAATACTTAGCCAATAGTATAAAAAATCTATCTGATATTATGTTATCTATTCAAAAGAGTAAAACTAAACATGGATCCTAAAGACTTATTAAATAATCCTGATCAGATAAAAAATCTAATTTCTTTATTACAAGCTATGCTGCCTAACGAAGAAAAACAAGAACAAAAACCAACTAAAGCAAAATCAAAAAGTAAAAAAGAGACGGAAGCTTCAACAGAAGAGCCTTCTTTCAATAGTAAAATTAAAACGAAGAATAAAAGGACATCGCAAGTGTCCTCTGTTAATAAATTTGAAAAAATGATGGAATTCAATATGCATAAAGATGATAAGCTAATAGATGAAAAATTAGCAAAACATCCGCCGGTTGCACGAACAAGAGAATACGAACCAATATCTGTGAAGTGCAGAGTTTGTGGAAAAACAGAGAATATAAATCCAGCTCTTGTGCATGACAGTCCTTCGCGCTATAAATGTAATAACTGTTCGACAAACGCTGGGTGAGATGAAATGATACTTTGTGATCCTGCCGCAGAGAGAGCGGTATTGTCTGGTATATGTAAATATGGTGAAAATGCATATTTAGATATTGCCGATATTGTACAGCCATCGACATTTACTGTTGATAGTAATGCTATGATTTTTCAGGTTATAAAAGAAATCTGTGAGAAAGATCATAGTCCATCTATAGATATAGCATCGATATTATCAACTTCCCAATCATTAAATTTTAGTCATATTCTATCTCAAAAGAATGAGACACAACATTTAAAAGCTATTATTGATTTTCCTGTTAATCTTGAAAACGTGAGAAAGTTTGCTGCAAAAATACGCAAACTACAAATCGCTAGACTTTTAAGGGAACAACTGGAAAATGCTAAAGAAAAATTACTAGATATTAGTGGCAATGAGCCAATATCATCTATTATAGGACTAGCAGAAGATAGTATATTTAACTTTTCAACTCTATTAAATGATACAGATAATAATCCTGTTTGTGTTGCTAATATAGTCGATGATTATATCAATAATATTAAAGAAAATCCAATCGATCAAGTCGGTATATCGACAGGGTTTCACGTTTATGATAACGCTATAGGGGGTGGTTTACGAAAAGGATCCGTTAGTATCATAGCAGCAAGACCAAAAACCGGTAAAACGCTTCTGGCAGATAATATAGGGTTACACATAGCTAAGAATGTAAAAATTCCTGTATTGAATATGGATACAGAAATGAGTACTGATGATCATTTAAATAGATTATTGGCTATGATGACAGAAATAGAAATTAATGATATAGAAACTGGGAAAGCTTTTGAATCACCGGATAAGAATACCAGATTAGTTGGTGCTCAACAAGAATTAAAAAACGCTAAACTTTACTATAAATCAATAGCTGGTAAACCATTTGAAGAGCAATTGGCTATAATGAGACGATGGTTAGTAAAGGAGGTTGGATTGCATCCAGACGGCACAGCAAAAGATTGTGTTATAGTTTACGATTATCTAAAACTTATGGATAGTCAAGGAATTAGTCAAGATCTTAAAGAATACCAAGTTCTAGGCTTTATGATGACTAGTTTGCATAATTTTGCTGTCAGATATAAAGTTCCGATTCTTGGATTTATTCAATTAAATAGAGATGGAATAACAAAAGAAACAACAGATACTGCTAGCGGATCAGATAGAATTATATGGCTATGTAGTAATTTTACAATCTTCAAAAGAAAAAGCGATGAAGAAATTGCAGAAGATGGCCCAAATAATGGTAATAGAAAACTTGTTCCTATTATTAGTAGACATGGTGGTGGTTTAGATGATAATGATTATATTAATTGTCATATGAAGGGCTGGTGCGCAAAAATTGAAGAAGGTAAGACTAGATTGGAATTAGTAAATAATAATACTAACACAGATAAAGGATTTATTGTTAATGACGAGAACAATGATGACGATCAAGAAATCCCGTTCATATAATCAGCAACAACTAAAAGTATTGTCCGATTATTTATGCGAAGATATAGATAATCTATTAGATAGTCTAAATATCACAGACTATAAAATATTTGATCGTATGATTGCCATGAGATGTCCTATACACGGAGGAGATAACAACTCTGCGTGTAACTTATATTATAAAGGGGACTCATACAGGGGAAACTGGAAGTGTCGTACTCATCAATGCGAAGAAACATTCAAAGGATCTATCATTGGTTTTATTAGAGGCTGTTTGTCTAAACAAAATGGATGGACAGGACCAGGAGATTCGACAGTATCTTTTAATGATGCTGTTGAATATGCAATAAAGTTTAGTAAGAAAAATCCTGATAATATTAAAGTCAATAAAAAAGAGGTTGAAAAAAATAATTTTGTTAATGTTATCAATCATATACAGTCTGATATAAGACTAAAAGATGAATCACCAAAGGTGTCAAGAGCCACTATTATTAAAAATCTAGATATTCCATCACAATACTTTTTGGATAGAGGATTTTCAAGAGATATATTAATCAAATATGATGTTGGAGAATGCACCAGTCGTGAAAAAGAAATGTTCCAAAGGGCAGTTGTTCCTGTTTATGACGATTCTCACTCACATATGGTAGGATGTTCTGGAAGAAGTCTGTTCGACTCCTGCGAAAAATGTAAGGGCTATCATAGTTTAGACGCATTATGTCCAAAAGATGACTATTTATGGCAATACTCTAAATGGAAGCATAATAAGGGATTTAAGACTCAAGAATATCTATATAATTTATGGTATGCGAAAGACTATATACAACAAAGTAAAAGTATAATTCTTGTAGAAAGTCCCGGCAATGTATGGAGACTTGAAGAGGCAGGAATACATAATAGCGTAGCCCTATTCGGATCTGTGCTACAAGACAAACAAAAACTATTATTGGATATATCCGGGGCTATGAGTATATATATGTTAATGGATAATGATGAAGCTGGCAAAAAAGCATCAGAAAAAATTTATGATAAATGTTCGAAAACATATAATGTCTATAAAATAGATATTGATCATCCTGATGTTGCCGAGATGACCGTCTCAGAAGTAAAAGAAATTATTTCACCACAAATACGAGATAAGTACTAATGAATACCAAAATTATAGCATTTTCTGGACGTAAACAGTCTGGCAAAACTATTTGTTCAGAATTTTTAAAAGGATTATTATTATCTAATGGATATTCTGATGTTGAAATATATAACTTTGCAGACCCATTGAAAGAAGACATATGCATGAACATGTTTGGATTATCATATGCTCAGTGTTATGGCGAAGATCATAATAAGAATGAACTAGTTGATGCCTATTGGGAAGATAAGCAACTAACAGCACGAGATTTAATGCAATTAATAGGCACGGACTTATTTAGAAAATTAAATAATAATATTTGGGTAAATGCTCTTATCAATAAAATTAAAAAGAGTAAACTTCAAGTTGTTATAGTTTCTGATTGTAGATTTCCTAATGAAATAGAAGCTATAAAAAATAATGGAGGAATAGTATTTCGACTAAATAGAAATCCACACAAATCAGAACATATTAGCGAATCAATATTGGATGCTTGCAGATATGATTGGAATAATTTTAATGCTATCATTAATAATGAACATATGACAGTTAGAGAGCAATATGATAAACTTAAAAAACTTATGTTACATTTTAATGTACTACCACAATAATAGGATATCATGATTATAACTTATTTCCGTAGTTCGTCTTATAATGCCCATTCTATGTGCGAACAACAATATTTTTTTGAATATGTACTAGGATGGAGGGGCCCAAGTGGACAAAAGGCGGATAAAGGAACAATAGTCCATAAAGTTTTAGAAATTCTTGCCATGATCAAACAAGGTCAGCAAGATAAATTATCTCATATAAATGATGACGAATTCTTAGGTCTTATAGATATAAATGACTATAGTCTTAATACCATAATAGAAAAAGTATACAAGCATTATAGTACCGCTAATAGTCATCATACTTGGACTCTAAAAGATTATAAGGACTGCTATAATTGGGTTTACAAGGCTATAGAATTTAATGGCGGTATGTTTGATCCTAGAAATCGCACCATTCTTAGACCAGAACAACACTTTGATTTGGTAATAGAAAAACCATGGGCTAAATACGAGTATAATATTAATAATCAAAAACTAGATGGATATTTGGGCTTAAAAGGCACTATAGATCTTATAACTTTGGCTAATGATAATACTATTGAGGTCATAGATTGGAAAGGATTGCCATTAGATACAAAATTACCTACTCTTGACGGATGGACAACAATTGCAGATATAAATGTGGGATGTAATGTCTTTGATCAATACGGTAATATATGTCGCGTTGTTGGAAAATCAAAAGTCAAAACAAAAAAATGTTTCAGAGTAACTTTTGATGACAAAACATCGGTAATTTGTGACGATGAGCATTTATGGAAATTATCTAATGGTGAAACGGTATCTATACAGGATCTAGTTATTGGCGATACTATTAATGTGACAAAACCATTAAAATGTAATGAACAATCCCTACCAATAGATCCTTATCTATTAGGAGTCTGGTTAGGAGACGGAAGAAATAGAGGCTGCGAGATTAGTGGCAATGATACTGAAATTTTTGAAGAAATACAAGCAAGAGGTTATGAGCTAGGAAAAATTCAAAATGATAAAAGATCAAAAAATAAGACAGTATCGATCCTAAATGTGACAAAAATACTAAAATCTTTAAATCTATTGAATAATAAACATATACCAAAAATTTATTTGAGAGCATCTTTTCAACAAAGGCTAGACTTACTAAGGGGTTTGATGGATACAGACGGAAATGTAAATCCAATTAGAAAACAAACTGTGTTTACTTCTTGTAATAAAAAACTATCCGACGATGTTAAAGACCTACTTTTAACCCTTGGGCAAAGACCGAATCAAGCGTGTATTAAAAGAGATACAAATTACAAAAAAAACGTAATCATATATCCTATTTCGTTTCGTCCAATTGACATTAATCCTTTTCTATTGAGCAGGAAAAAAGAACTTGTGGATGTAAATTGGGGATCTGGAAGATCTAGGGTTAGACGAGTTTCTAAAATAGAAGAATCGATTATACAAAAAACTCAATGCATTTCCGTAGACAGTCCAGACAATACTTATCTGTGTACAGAAAATTATATTCCAACACATAATACTGGACGAAGACTAGATTGGGCAACAGGACAAGAAAAAACACAAGAAAAATTAGAAAAAGATCCTCAACTCAAAATCTATCATTATGCTATTAAAAAACTGTATCCTCATATAGAGAATGTTATTTTTTCCATATATTTTATTAATGATGGTGGTCCTTTTTCTATGGTTTTTCATGATAGCGATCTTGCCGATACTGAAAATATGTTACGTCAAAAATTTGAAATCATTAAACAAACTAAACGACCACGATTGAATAAAAGTTGGATGTGTAATAAATTATGTCATTTTGGTAAGACTACATTTGCTAATACTAATATTGAGCCATTGAAAGAGTATAGGGATGGACAAATATGTCAAAAAGATTCGATCATGACAAAATGTGAACAAGTGAAGCACGACCTTGAACTTTACGGGATCGATGCTACAATGAGTATGTACAAGCACCCGAATCATTCTTTTGGATCCTACAAAGCACCCGGAACCGTATGACTTATTCAGTACTACATTGTCATTCTCATTTTTCATTATTGGATGGCTTAAATAGACCAGAGCAAATTGCCACCAGATGTGCCAAACTGGGCATAAAATCATGCGCCTTAACAGATCATGGTAATATTGCTGGATCGGTACAGTTTTATCAGAAAATGAGATCTAAGAATATTAAACCTATTCTTGGATGCGAATTATATATTTGTGAAGATGATCCATCAATACAAACAAAAGAGAATGCTTCCTTGTCGCATTTTCTCGTACTTGCTAAAAATTTAAAAGGCTGGAAAACACTCATCAAAATAGTCTCGGAATCAAATAGGCCAGATTATTTTTACCATAAGCCAAGACTAAGTATCAAAAAATTATCAGAATTACTAGATGGTAACATAATAGGTGTTTGTGGTCATTTGGGATCGACCCTATCGGATATTATCTTAAAAGATCAGGATAATAGTATTTCTAATGGTCTTTCTTTTATAGACAATATGAAAACTATATTCGGTGATAATAATTTTTATTTGGAAACACAATTATTCGATAAAGACTATCTAAAAGAACAAGTCTATTTAACAGAAACGATTAGGCGACTATCCGAATTAAGTAAAATTAAGGCAGTATCTACTCCCGATGCTCATTATTGCGAACAAGACGACGCTATAGACCAAAGGATTCTTCTTTGCAATAATTTAAAAACAACACTATCTGATATTAATACTAAATTAATTAATAATCAAAGTATTCCTATGGAGTGCTTCTTTAAAAGTGATAAATATTATATCCTATCTCCAGAAGAGATGACGAACCTACATAGTCCACAGGAAATAGAAAATACAATTTTTGTCGATAGCTTAATAGAAGAGTTCGACATCTTATCTGCTCCAAAATTGCCTAATTTTGATTGTCCAGAAAACTATGATCCTGATGAATTTTTAAGGGAATTGTGTAGAGTTGGATGGAAAAATAAAATCATTCCAAATATTCCAAAGGATGATCATCAAGTTTATGTAGATAGAATAAAATATGAGTTAGATATATTACAAGGTGCTAGTTTATCTAGTTATTTTTTAATTGTGCAAGATATAGTCAACCATGTTAGACATAATAACTGGCTACCTGGACCGGGCAGAGGAAGTGGGGCTGGGTGTCTGGTTTCTTACCTTGTTGGTATCACAGATATTGATCCCATGAAATATGATTTATTATTCGAAAGATTTTATAATGCTGGTAGAAATACTAAAGATAGAATCTCTATGCCAGATATTGATATAGATATTCCAATCGATAAACGCGAACAAGTATTAGAATACATAAAAAATAAATATGGACACAGTAAAGTATCTCAAATGATTACTTTTAATACTATGAAAGGTAGAGGGGCACTAAAAGACGTATTGCGAGTATATGGTAATATTAGTTTCGAAGAGATGAATACTATTACTAAGTTTATTCCTGACGAAGCTAAGATAGCGGACGAGCTTCAAGAAATGAAAGAAGATACTGGAGAAGCATCTATTATCAGATGGGCTCTAGAAAATAATACGGATAAACTAAAAGAATGGTGCTATATATCTGAAGAGGACGGGACTTTATCTGGGCCTCTATCTAAAAGATTTGAACAGGCAATAAGATTGGAGGGAACAAAATCTAATCAAAGCAAACATGCTGCTGGTGTAATAATAGGTACTCAAGACCTTGCGTCTTTATGCCCGATGGTCTATGATAACAGAAATGATCAGCTTATCGCTGGCATGGAGATGAACGATCTAGAGAGTTTGGGTCTAATAAAATTTGACATATTGGGTATCGCATATTTGGATAAAATTATGTCAGTATCAGAATATTTAAAACACGGAGAACTATAAATGCTAACAAAAACTTTAGATCAAGTTGCTGCTGGCGAAATATTCAAGGTTAATAATATTAACTATGTCAAAATCGCCGAGGTTCGTGTCAGTTGTTGCAGAACCGTGAACTGTCACGTTCTAGAAGATAGTAATCAAAGGACTTTTTTCCCAGGAAACACAGTTGTGGAGACTAATGGCTAATTTACAAAAAATTTGTGTATTCGATTTAGAAACGGACGGGGCTAATCCCGATATTTGTAGCCCCGTTCAAATCGCTGCTGTTATTATCGATCCTTATAAATTAGAAATAATCAAAGATTCAGAATTTAATATCAATCTAAAGCCCCAAGCAATACAAGATAATCCAGAATATATATATGATGATTCAGATGTTCTGGATTTTCATGCCAAAGTTAGAGGATGTGATAAAACAAAAATCTTAGAAGATTGGAGATCTTTCCAGAAACAAGACAGTGGATGGAAAATGTTTGTATCATATTTGGAAAAATATCATATAAGATCTGATAAAAAATCTTGCTTTACAGCTCCTATTGCTGCTGGCTATAATATTAATAGATTCGATCTAAGAATTATAGATAGATTAAGCATAAAATATAATAATGTCAATAAGGAGGGACGAACATCTCTATTTTATCCACGAGATGTTATTGACTTAATGAACGTTATTTTTTATTGGTTTGAAGGTAATAATGAGCTTAAAAACTATACACTTGATAATGTTAGAGAATATTTAGGATTAGGAAATAGTGGCTCTCATGATGCTCTAAATGATGTTAGGGCAACAGCTGATATTTTGATAAGGTTTATGAAATTACATAGAAATTTATCGAATAAGGTAAAATTCAGAAACGCCTTTGCTCTTGCAAAAAATTGAAATGACTCAATATTTTACTTTTGATTGTGGATGTAAGTTCAAGGTTTTGGAATATACCTCAGAAGGAATTCCAAAAATAGAATTTACAGGTAAGTTGAGCGATCTTAATCTTGATTGTTCAAAAACATGGTCTATGATCGGAGATGGTAATACCAAGGGTGTATTTCAACTAGAATCAAGGTTAGGTTCTAGTATGGCTAAAAAATTAAAACCAGAGAATATAGAACAACTATCTGCCCTAATTAGTATTATGAGGCCAGGATCTTTGGAAGCTTATAGAGATGGTAAAAGTATTAGTCATCATTATATAGACAAAAAGAATGGTCAAGAAAGCTTAGACTATTTTCACCCATCCCTTGAGCCATCATTAAAATCAACCTATGGAGAGATGATATATCAAGAACAGGCCATGCAAATCGCGCAAGCGGTGGCTGGTTTTGATCTACAAGAGGCAGATATGCTGCGTAAAGCAATTGGCAAAAAGAAGCCAGAAGAAATGGCTAAGATCAGGGTAAAGTTTAAGGATGGTGCTAAAAAACTGAATATAGTCAACGACGAAGAAATAGACGAAATATTTAGTTGGATTGAAAAAAGTCAAAGATATTCTTTTAACAAAAGCCACGCTGTGTCATATGCTATGAATGCATATTCTTCGGCTTATGCAAAAGCTCATTTTGCTAAAGTATTTTTTGCATCATACCTTAAATTTGCAAAAGATAAAATGGATCCTCAAAAAGAAATAAAAGAACTAATACGTAATGCAACAGAAATGGATGTGATTGTATGTGTTCCTGATGTAAGAAAGCTTAATAAGCATTTTACTATTAGCGATGATAAAATATATTTTGGTCTTACCGATATTAAGGGTGTCGGTTATTCTGTTTATGATAAATTATTAACTATTATTAAAGACTTAGATATAAATAATATATCTTGGAATACATGTTTAGTTAAAGTTTTAACAAAAATTAATTCCACAGCAGCTAAAGCATTAATATCATGTGGCGCTTTAGATCATCATAATATCACCCGTACAAAAATGTTATTTGAATACGATATAATATCTGAATTAACTTCTAGAGAATTAGATCTATTAGACTTGGAAAAGTCGTCTATTGCACAATCTTTACATGGTTTATTGACACAAAATAAAATTAATATTAAGCGAAAAAGTAGCATACAAAATCTTATCAATTTATATAACAATCCGCCATATTCATTAGATGATAAAATAGAATGGCTATCTGATACAGAAAATGCTTTATTAGGGGCCTCTATAACTTGTTTTAAGATAGATTCTTATGATATTAGTATGACAAATTGTGATTGTAAAGCTTTCAAGACTACCAACGCATCAAAAAATATTATTTTAGCAGGAGAAATTAGTTCCATCAACTTTGTCAAAACAAAAAACGGCAAAAATCCTGGGGCTGAAATGGCCTTTGTCACAATAGAGGATCAATTTGCATCACTAGACTCAGTAATATTATTTCCTGAGCAATTATCAAAATATCGTAACTATCTATTCGATGGTAATGTACTAATATTCTTAGGTAATAAAAGTTCTAAAAAAGATTCTTTTATAGTGGAGAAATGTTTTATACCAAGATCTTGACAATCGACGCCGTCTTGGTATAATATGTATAGTTGTGGCGTTTTTAACTTTAGGAGTTTGATTATGAATATCACTTTGTTGAAGGGTAATTTAGCACGAGATCCGGAACTACGCGTTGTTAATCCTAATGGAAAGCAAACAAGCGTTGTCAACTTTACTATTGCTGTTAACAGAGATTATGTTAAGGCTAATGGAGAAAAAGACAGGATCACATCTTTTATTAACTGCGAGGCATGGGATAGCGGCGCCGAAACTATTGCTGAGTCCTTGAAGAAGGGCGACTTGGTGATGGTTGAAGGCTCCTTAAGAAATGACACATGGGAAAAAGATGGTGTTAAGCATAGTAGTCTAAAGGTTAGAGTTAATAACTTTTCTAAGATTACCAAGTTGAGCAGAATTAAGTCGGAAGAGTCCGAAACTGTTGCTTTCTGAAACCAAATAGGAAATATATAGAATATTGGGGGTGAAATATCCCCCTTATTCTATTATATATGGAAAAATCTAAACTAAAGATATTGATGTGTTCCGAAGCAAGTTTTATTAATTCTGGCTTTGGAAAATATGCATATGAAATTTTATCTAGATGGCATAAAACAAATAAGTATATAGTTGCAGAGTTTGCTTCTTATGGTATGGTTAATGATCCAAGAGATAAGAACATAGATTGGATATATTATGCCAATGCTGTTAGAGATAGTGATCCTAGATATAAAGAGTATATGTCTAGAACAGATAATCAGTTTGGTCGATGGAGATTTGAAAAAGTATTATTAGATTTTAAACCAGATGTTGTTGTTGATGTTAGAGATTTTTGGATGACAGGATATCAATCCATATCCCCATTACGAAGTTATTTTCATCATATTTTGATGCCAACTGTAGATTCAGCACCACAACAAGAAGAATGGATCGATATATTTTTATCTACAGATGCCATCTTTACATATAGCGATTGGGGGGCAAAAGTTCTAAAAGAACAAACAAACAATAAAATAAAATATATCAGCACAACAAGTCCAGGGGTCAATCTCGATATCTTTAATATAAAAGATACAAAGTCTTTACGACGCCAATTTGGTATACCGGAGGATGCTTTTATTTTTGGGTCCGTAATGAGAAATCAAAAACGCAAGCTAATCCCTGAGCTGTTTAATTCGTTGCGTAAGATATTATCCATACTTGAATCAGAGCAATCTAAACAAAAGATCTATCTATATTTACATACCACATATCCAGATATGGGATGGGATATACCAGAATTATTAAGTCAATATAATATAGCAAATAATGTTATATTCACTTATTTATGTAAAAATTGTCAAAATATAGAGCCTTCTGTTTTTAGTGGTGCTCAAAAAATTTGTAATAAATGTTTGAACAAAAGCTCTCAATTTCCATCTGTGTCGAATGGAGTCTCTGATACTCAATTAAGCGACATATATAACATATTCGATATATATGTTCAATATGCTATTTGCGAAGGATTTGGTATGCCTCAAGTAGAAGCAGGCGCTTGCGGTATACCAATAGCCACAGTTAATTATAGTGCTATGGTAGATATTATAGAGAAATTGAATGCTTATAAAATTAATGTCAAAAGCTATTTCAAAGAAATAGAAACTAAAGCTATAAGAGTATATCCAGATAATGATGATCTTATTAAGATTATTATAGAATATATGAACATGCCATTTCCAATTAGAAACAAAAAAAGATTAGAAACTAGACAACTTACAGAGAAATTTTATAATTGGGATAATATTACTAAATTATGGGAAAATTATTTTGATCAATTAGAATTTAGAGCAAACTGGTTATCTCCATTAGGTCAATTACAAAAACCACCAAAACCAAAAGATAATAAAGAAAATATTATTCAAATTATTAATATGTGTAATGATTATCTTAAAAACGCAGATTTATTATCATCATCTAAATTTTTAAGTATGTTACAGAGTGCTGATTATGGATTCACATATGCTTCTCCAACACAAATATCTAACTATTCAATAGATAATGTATACGATTATGTTAATACGATGATTGATAATAATAATAGGTCCGAAGAAGCAAGAGCTAATACTCAATTTATTGAAGAAGACTTTGTGCAATATGCACATTTAAAGAGTAACACATGAATATTTTATATATAGGACCGTATAGATTAGCTAATAATGCGGGTTTAGAATCAACTAATCTGCTATATAATCTTATGGAACTTGGTCATAATATTACAGCTAGATCCGTATTCGATGGAACAAATCCTATTAAGGATAAAGAAATAATATCCGTGTTTGAAAATATAGAGCAAAATAAATATTCTAAATTTGATTTACTTATTCAGCATCTACCTATCTCAAGAATTGTAAAAACTTCAAAAATCAAGAATAATATCTACTGGCCGATACTAGACAATACGGGATTGTCTCCAATTGAAAAAAAGAAATGTGAATTAATAAGTCAAGATGGACTGCTAATATATAGCACAAATTCCGATAAAACTATTTTGGGTACTTGTAATATATCTAATTTGATGAAACTAAATTATATAATTAATGATAAGCTATTATCCAAAAATTCTAGTATATTTAATTTTGGTATCTATAATAGACATAAAAAATATTATACAATTGTCGATGCGACTATGGAATACACTATACAAAATCTGATTATTAATTTTGTGACAAAATTTCAGAACAAAGACTATTGTTTGGTAGTATTCTTACCAAATACGACTCAAAACTTATTAGATCAGTATCAGAAATATATAAAAGAGATATATACAATATTTGATATTAATTTTTCTATCAATAAAATTCTCATTGTGCCGATAGACCATAATGTAGATGCTCTAGTATCGGCGCATAAAACAGGAGATATCTATATTTCCTTAAAAGATAATATACAGACTATCTTATCGTCTAGTCTTGGTAAAAATATTATTTATTATAAATCAGAACCAATACTATCATACGAAAAAAATAATCTTAAAAAATATGGAACTATAGAATATAAAGAAAAATTAGACTTGGATCAACCAAGTATAATAAAAAATATCGATAACCTAAAAGAGATTATAGGAAGATATGCTCAATAATATAGCTACCAGTAATATCATTAGTAGTATTTTTAGTAAAAATACGCTATTATATAATGGTAAAAAAGATTTATTTTTAACCACTTTATTACAGTGCGAGTCAATTAATATTATAGATTCGCCATCTCAACCATTTTCTATTTTACTCTCTGATAATCCGATAGATTATTCACAAACATCTATAAAAAATAGCTTAATGTATCATGTTAATAGTTTAATATTATTTCATAAAGAACCACCACAAGCTCTTAAAAAAGAAGATAAAGCAATTCTTGACAAAAAATTAAAGAATTCTTACAGACTGTTTTTCTCAAAAGATATAGAGAAATCTTGGGGTTTAGCAACTATAGAAAAAAATATAAATATTGAATATGGAGTCATAAGAATAGATGAAAAAGATAAAAATAAAAATGTATGCGTAGTTAATCTTAATAAAGATAATGGTATACAAAATTTATATCAACATATTAAAAATACTATTATCGATTGTGATCTAATAGATGCGCATACTGATGGTGATGAAGTATTAAAGATATTATCACAATATAAAATATGTATTATTCCACACGATACATATGATGCATTATTAGCTGCTTCTTTCGGAGGACTGGTTTATACATCATCAAGTCAGATAGACAAATCCATAAGCAATATAGCATATATAAAAGACTACAATACTATTAATGATCGGTTAAAAAACGATTTGAACCAATGGGATAATATAAATAGTTTATTAAAACAAAATCAGTCATACATACATGATAAATACAATATAGACAAATTCTATAGCGAATTTAATAATATCTGTACTTCTATTTCTAGAAAAGCATTTACATATGAAACGTAATCTAATTATAACAGTCGATTCTTCTATTAAACAAGATGGTTTTGTGCATATTAATCAAATATCTTCGATCATTAATTATTCCTGTGACTCTATCATTCTAGACTGTTTAGAATATCTGCAAGAAAAAGATCATGCCGTAGTATTTAATGTTCTACTAGAAAAATTAAGACCAACTGGCAGATTGGTTGTCTCGATAAGTAATGCTAAAGATATAGCCAATAATTTTGTTAATGCAACAATATCATCCGGTGACTTTTTAAGATTTTTTATTAACAAACAGAGCCTATTAAGTATCGAATCTATATATACTTTTATTGATTTCAAACATTATGATATTTTAACACTAGATACCGATGACACATCTATAACTATAGTAATAGAAAGAAAAAATATATGAGCAATACCATATGCGAAAAATGTCTTTTTGCTCAGAATATTTCTAATCCTATGCCTTGTTCTTTTAGTATACCAAGTCTTATAAAAGATATCCATAATATTGTAGAAAAAAATAATTATTTTGTTATTAATAACTACACATGTAGATATGGTTTTAGTAAAAATATTTATCAAGAAAATATCGATAAGTTTAATGATACAGATATGATGGAGTATGTTAAGCAACAAAATATTGTCAAATATTCCTTGGCTCTTATTACTAGTAATATAACATTTAAAGATACTATAGAAAACTTAAACGCTTTATCGATCAAACCGGAATATATCACTATTATTTGTTATGGCAACGGCTACGACATACACGAGATGCTGCAACAAAAATTACCAAAATTCATAAAATATAAAGTTCATTCTTTTCTTGAGAATATTCCTTCTCCAAAAGCATTACATGTTGCTCTAGAAACAAATAAAAACAAGACAGGAAATCTACTTTGGATTCTAGATGATGAAAGTATTGCTTATGTCTCCAAGTACGATAGTATACAGAATATTAACTATATGATAAATGTTGAGCAAAAATCTGCTCACTATTATAGATGTAATAAAATTGATTCTAGTTTTAATGGTATTTTTATTAATACAGATAATTATTGGGCTCTTTCAAAAACACAAGACTACACAATAGAAAATAATCAAAATACTTTAGTTATAAACTATGATTGATATTCTTATTATTACTCCAGAAATTACAAAAGGCATGAAGTCTGTTGGCTCAAAGTGTTTATTACCATTAAGAAAAAATCTAAGCGTTATTGAGTATCAAATAGCGCAAGCGCAAAAAATAACAAAACAATCGCATATAACCATTAATATAGGGTTCGATTCTGAAAAAATTATATCCAAATTATATCGATATAGAACAATCAGATATTTAGTAAATCATGACTATAACAATACGAATCAAGCTAAAAATCTATTATTATATATAGATCAATATAAACCTAAAAATTTATTAATTTTGAGTAGTGGATTATTATTAAAAGAAAATACAATAGAAAAGACTCATCTTCAAGCAGAATGTAAAATATTTATGTTACATAAACATAAAAACAATTTTTCTATAGGATCTTCTATGTCTAAAAATTTAGAGTATTTATTTTTTGATATGGATGAACCATGGACAGAGATTGTATATTTGAATGAAGATGCGATTAATATTCTATCTACTTGCGATAGAAATATATTTAAACAAATGTATCTTTTCGAAGTAATAAATTTTTTACTAAGTAAAAATATAAAGTTCACAAAAGTTTATATTAATAAAGGCAGTATTATGAAAATTAATAACTATAAAGATCTTGATAAAGCGAAAGTATTTATATGACAACAAAAATAGTTGTACAGAAATTAAATGATAAATTTATTAATAATATTGAATTATCAACAACTCCATTTTGTAATAAAAAAGTATTGAATATAACAGGATATCTATATAGGATATATTATATAGAAAAATTTACCCATATAATATTTGCAGCTTCATTATTAGATAATGAAATTAATCAATTCATTGATGAGTTTGGTACTACAGTAAATATCTTTATTTATAATGACACAACAAAATATATTGAACACCATCCTAATCTTAAAGGAGTTATTCAGAAAACAAAGACTGATTCAAAAAATAAAATTATCACTATACCTAAATTAGTTAATAATGAAATTTATTATAGCGATAACTCTATACCTAAATATGATAGCATAGTTTGCTTTTTAGACAATATAGAATCTTTACCAGAAGCTTTAAATAATTATCTTTATCCACAATCTATATTATCTATTAAATTATTTAATAATAGCTCTATAATACATCCTCAAAATTTAGGACTTCTTTTTGAATATGATAAGGCAAGGATTCTTAAACAAAACAAATATTATTTGGCATTAACAGACGACTACGTTCCAGAAGCATGGGCTTGTGGAGCATTAGCGCTAGATATTGACGATCTGAATTCATTAACACCAAGTAAATATAAACATACAAAAAGTTTTCAGTCTTATTCTAATTTTTTAAAGGTATTAATCAGTGATAAAAAATAATATAGGATTTATGCTTATAAATATAGAAAATGATCAACACCATGATTCTATGCTACAAAATATTAGAAAATTGATAGATGCTAATCCATATAAAAATATTGTTATATTTAATAGTATTTGTAATAAAATTACTACTTATAATATCCCTATCTTGCATCTGAGTCACGCTAAATTTTTTGAGGGCGACTTATGGCTATTTGATTTAACTAGTGTTATTATTAGTAAGAACTTCACCAATCTTAATAAAAAAATACTATATTGTAATGACATGCCGTGGTTAAAAAATAGAACTAATATATATAACGAATGGCTAAAGATTTACGATTCTGATCTAGATTTTGTAACTACCAATCAATATTTGTATGATATATACAGTATATGTTGGAAAAAACCATTAGATATTATGGAGAATTTCGATTATGAAAAAATACAACACATCGTATGACCAACTATCTGATCAAGATAAAAAAGATCTAATATTATCTTTATATTCATCAGAAGGTAAGAGCTTTGCTGATATAGCTACTATGTACGATACTTATGCTAATAGAATAAGACGAGACGCTAAAAAATATAATATAAAAATCAGAGATAAAAGCGAAGCTCAAAAAAATGCATTAAAAACTGGCAAACACTCTCATCCAACAAAAGGCAAAGAAAGATCAGAGGACACAAAACAAAAAATAGGGATGGGAGTATTAAACGCATGGGAAAATCTCGAAGACAACGAAATACAAAAAAGAAAGCTTAAAGCTAAACAAAATTGGGAAAATTTAGACGATAACACAAAAGAAAACATACTTAAATCTGCTAATATGGCAGTAAGAACCACCAGCAAGGTAGGATCAAAATTAGAAAAATATCTACATAAAAGACTATTAAGTGATGGTTATAAAGTAGAGTTTCATAAAGAGCAAACACTGGTAAACACAAGGTTGCAAATTGACCTGTTCGTTCCTAGTATAAATCTAGCTATAGAAGTGGATGGTCCATCTCACTTCACTCCTGTGTGGGGCCAAGAATCTTTAAAAAGAAATAAAAACTACGATAATAAAAAAGAAGGATTAATCATTGGTAAAGGATGGAACTTATTGAGAATTATACAAACTAAAGATTATTCTGATGCTCGTGCGTTTTTGATCTATGATCAAATACTACAGATTATAAAAACAAATCATTCTGATCTCATTTCTGGACAACAGAAATTTATTATAAAGGATACCAATGGCTAAAAAAGATAAAAATGAAGTTGCTGAAGATAATATTGTTGAAAAGAAAATTCCAACAATTGCTGATTTAGACTGGACAGATTATGTTCTAGGGCTTTTATCTGACGATGAAAAGATTAGTGGCAATCCAACAACGGATGGTTTAAGGCGTATTTTTGAAACTGTTTTAAACTGTAGATTAATATCATCAACAAGTTTGGTTGTTCAATCTCCTAGTCCGGAAAATGAAAAAAGAGCAACGGTTATACACTCACTATCATACTGTTTAAATCCAACCCTTCAGGACTCAAACGGTTTAAATATTGTGTCTGTGGATGGCTCTGCGGACGTATACTGGGGTAACTGTGACAAGGTTTATAGGAATCACCCGGTTGCTGTTGCAGAAACAAGGGCCGAGGGCAGAGCATTGCGCAGAGCATTAAGATTGCGCAAAGTAGTAGCGGCAGAAGAACTGTCCAAAGAAATCGAAGATCATCCTGATCAAAATAGTGTTAATAAAATTAGTAATCAACAAATTAATTTTATAGATGTTTTAGCTCAAAGACTAAATATTAATGTGACTAAACTATTAGAAGAAAATAGTATAAAAACAGATAATATTTATAACTTGACTCATGAATCAGCCGTTGATATAATAAGATTATTGTCCAAGTACCAACAAAATATGGACAGTATTGCTGAAACTATATTAGGCTACTCAAACGAATGGAAGTAATTTATGAAAGTTTTATATAAAGCTAATGATAAGCTACAATTTGAACTTGAGGCTAGTGGACAAAAAGAGATTTTTAAAGAACTGGCACTGATACAGGAAATTTTTAGTGAGTCCAAATGCGGCATGTGTGGTAGTACAAATCTTAAATTTGTGGTAAGAAATGTTGATGGAAATGATTACTACGAACTAAGATGTGCTGATTGTGGCGCTGTTCTAGCTTTTGGTCAACACAAAAAGGGTGGCACATTATTTCCAAAGCGTAAAGATGATAATGGAAATTATTTACCACATAATGGTTGGCATAAATGGACAAAAGATAAAGAATAGTTACCATTTATTCACTGGGCATTTTTCGCTATCCCAGCTTAATTTGCTAATATAATTTCGTGTTCTATTTATTGGACAGCCACACTGTAAACAGGATTGATTTTTAAAGAATTCGCAGCTCTCGCATATTTTAAATCTTCTCTCTATTTCTTCATCTTTGGCTAACACAAAATTATTTTTAGCATGAGCGACCAAGCTTTTAGAGAAGTTTTTAATTTTTGTGCCAAATCCTGGCTCTTCTGATCTAATATCCATATAAGAACATGGAAAAATCGGTGGATTATTATCTTCAACAGTGATCTCTAGTCCACATTTTGAGCATTTGTAAGTGTTATCTCTTATGCTTATAAACTCACAAAACATAATTATTTTTCTCTCGGTGGTGGTGTATTCGTAAAAAATTCATATGGTATCATTTCCCATAGAAACTGACTTTTTAATATGGTGCCTTTATTTTCTATTCGATCTATTGATCCATAAAATGTTCTATACATCATCTCATTCATTAGTTGAAAAAACAATGGGGTTGTTGATGGTACTAATTTAGTATCTTCTATTTCCATACATTTCCAATAATAAATATTATTATTTAATATAGGCTGAAAAGACGAACCACTAACAGATCCCGCTTCTACTATCTCGTATGGATCCAAAATATCGCTAATTTGATTTCTTTTACCCGGTCTAAATAAACCAGTTGGACCATATCTATACACAGTACTGTAGATATCTAGTCCGCGTAATTGTCTAGGTATTTTTCTAAATTTTATTTTTAGATTATTTACATTATCTAAATTGCATACATTATATATTTTCATTGATTGACCAGCTCTAATACCTCCCAATGTTAATAGTCCAAAACCATCAACAGATTTTTGAGGAACAGAAGCCCCTATTGTTTCTCCTGGTGGAGGCAAACTAGAAACAAAATTACCATCATCTGGTGGCGGTGGAGAAGGATCATCCGGATCACCACCTCCTACTCCACCAGGTAAATTGCCTATATCCAACACATCAGCATCCTGAGTACTATTGGTTTTGTCTGCCTTGTTATCTTTTATTTCTAATGGGCTTAGTAATACATCATATGTTTCTATTGCTGTTACCATAATTTCTTTATAACTATTTATGGTATCCATTCCAGCAGCATTGCCATTGATATGATAATTTCTTTTTATCGTAACTTCTTCCCATTTTATAGGTAATCCTGCTGCTGTTGCTTTTTTTTCTAAATTAGTTTTATTTTTATTAACTATATTTTCTCCAATAGTATATTTATATGTTTCATATGGCCCACTTCTAAATCCACTAGTACTACCTTTGCTGTAATTTATACCATCAGGATCATCTTCTTCGTTTTCCAATATGGATCCTCGTTTATGATTACAAATATTATTTATTGCTAATTGAGGCATTCCATATATTCCTTGTATATAATTTGCTGGTCTACAAACATATGTTATGCTTTTCAAAACTTTCGGTCTTAGCTCTTCCGCTATACTACAGCCTTGATGAGGATCCAAATTTATCCAGTAATTATCATTATCGTATTCGTACTCTATCTGAAAAGCTAAAAGAGATAATCTATCAAAAGGTCTGAATGTTTTAATTTTAGCTAAAATTTGAGGCTTAATACCATGTCTAGTTCGTTCAAAATCTCTAGTAATAGATACAATATCTTCTTTCAATATAGTATTTTCTTTAAATGTTGTAATATCATCAACCACAACGGATTCTAATACTGTAATAGATTCAATATTTTCACGAGCAATCTTTCCGGAGATAATAGATGTTTTATTTTTTATTGTTATTCTTGCTTTTTGATAATCGCTAGTTTCGTTTAATAGTTTTAGAATATCATTTCTTTCTTGATAAAAAACTCTAAGAGCTAATTCAGAGATTTTTTTATTAGAGTTATATTCTGTTAAAGATTCATAGTGTCTATAAATATAGGATAAATTATAACTTTCAATGACTTTATTTGTGGCAACAATAGTATTTACGCCTATGTTTGATTCTACCTCTAAATTTACATTAGTATTTTCTAATAAATTAAGCCTTGTTATTAAATTTTGAAAAACTTCATTACTTATAGGATCTCCATTAATATCTGTCGCTTCAATTGGCGGCTTCTCTTCATAATCATTTTCTATTGATATATAACCACTAGGGTACGGAACCATCGAAGAATCTCTAAAATTATTATTTCTTATATATGTTAAATGAATATTATTAAAATCAACATTATTAAACGAAAAATATTTAGAATTACTTAATAAATTATCTAAAGTTGTTGAGTTTGCTGGATTATTTACTATATATTTACTATTATTATCAACAACAGTAATAACATCATTCAGTTTATGGGGATAGGCTACAGAAGCACCTACATATTTTAAAGAATTAATTTGTTCACTTTGTTCTTTAGTAAAAAACATTTTATTATACAATAATCTATCTGATTTATGATTATTAAACATGTTACCAATTTTTTCAATATTATTGTACATAGGTATTTGAGATAGGATATTTTTATTTATTGTGTAAGACCCATCTCCATATGAACCATAACTATTTGTTGTATTATATACTTCCGGGTGCGGCCTATTTAATGATTCTTTTTCAAAAGCATACATGTTCACAGGATTATTCTTTAAGTCTGTAGAGGACGATAATCCAAATACTACAATTACATTATTATCAGGACTAATAAAGTCTGCTTTATCCATATCTAATCTATCTACTTTTAATATAGTATACGGTTTTTTATCTTTATAAATTAGTGCTTTACCTAATATTTTGGTAGTATATTTTGGAGTAGTATCCGCTGGTGCAACAGGTTGATCGGGCTGTGTCGATGTGGGTGTTACGGACGGGGTTTCTCCTGTTGGTCCATCAATAAGATTAACATCTATAATTGCATCTGGAGCAATATTTTGACCACTAACTTGAACAATATCCTTAAAAGTAAATATCTCAAATGGTACAGTTCCGTCTATCATTATTAATTTTTTTTGATTAATATCTGAATACAGATTTTTAAAAATGCTATATTCGGTATCAGGTAAATCATTATATAAAACATGATTACGTGTTATATAATCTGATTTCTCACATAATATCGAAGGTTTTTGTGCTAAAGATACCCATTTACCAGTAGTCGGAACAAAATAGAGACCATCAACACAAACATTAGAGCTATCTGTAGATGAGAATCTTACATCCACAATATCATCCGTATGATACGATATATTATTATAAGTCAATGGGCCGCTAACAGCATTAAACTCTGTGCAGCCTATGGTTAATTCTTTGATAGACTTTTCCTCTAGTAAATCTTTGATATTTTCAACTACTTTAACAGAAAATCTGGATAATTCTGGCAGCGTATCCTTATTTAATCTGATATAGTTATATTTTTTATATGGCAATATAGGACTATTAGCGTATTTAAAAATAGAGGCTTCTGCTTTATACCAAAAAATATTATCTTTTGAAAAATTAATTAGTATTTTTTCTGGACTACCAAAAGGATATCGTTTGTAATCTTGATGATAAATATCATTAGCTATGGCTTGTCTAAAATCTTGAGCTCTTTGAGCATTAAAATAATTAACAATTTGTCCTACGGCTATAGACATAGCAATGTCGCCTCCTCCAAGACCCGCCATAATTCCTCCTAAACCACCAGCCCCACCAAGACCAACAGCTCCCGTATATGCGTATGTTGCAGCTAAAATAGCCAGCCATGGAAATTCTACGCCAGGAATACCCTTAATATTTCCAATGAGTTCCGGATCTGATGCTTCACAAATTGTATTATCTTGAAAAAATATATTAGGAGCATTAATATTTACAAATGGCATCATATGCTTATAGTTTTTTAAGTTTGCCATAAAACCATACCCACCATACTGGGGTGGCTTACCGTACTCTATAAGAGATAATGCTTCATTATTTCCATATGAATTTAATGATGACAAGATTGGAGCCGTTGGTTTTTTAGTATCTCCAAAATGTAACAACAGCTCCCAACTACATAATGAACTATATAAACTACTAGAATTAATTTTATTAGTAAAATCATAAATATTTGTATATAATTGAGAATTAATAGTATTATCATTAGGCAACATATCATCATGTTCATCATATAATGTTATAGCGCAAGTAAAAAATGTGACATCGTTTTTATTAGGCCCTTTTGTTCCCTTAATCCCAGCACCACCTCTTGGTGGACAACGCACAGTAGAATCAAACATTGGTTTACCAGCATATTTACTAAATGTATTATTGGTAATGTTAAGCTTATTAGCCGTAACCGCATTATGATAAATATTTACTTCTTGATCACTATATCCAAATGGACAAATAGATGGTTTTATAATATCATCAGTGTTAATAATATTTTGATAATTAGCAGCAACATATCCTGAACTATTATTATAGTTATGATCGTTTACAACATTATATTTATTGGCATGGTCAGAGAATTTTAAACTAAGATTAAAACTATGATTCTGAATATATTCTTGATTTAAAAGATATAAGTGAGGATTCGATGTTGGTTCTTTATATGGAACAGAGATTCCAGCAACAGATGTTTTTGTAAATCTTGTATTCATATTAGATAAGCTATATAAATATTGAGTTAAATCAGAATTATTAATATTTATTGGATTAAGAGGCCAGTCTTGTGGAGCTGCCAAGCTATCAAAATCTGATTGTATTGTTTGATCTATAAATATTGATCCTCCAGCAATTGGTGATTTATATCTTTCACCGCCACCAATTCTATATAGTTCATCTAGACATGGTTTAGAATCAAATACTATACTTAAATCTTTTGTGTTAACATAGTTTAGAAAATTTAGTTTAACTTCTATATCTTTAATAGAAAAATTCAATACTCTAGGATTTCTAAAGCCTTTCCATGTTCCGGTTGGATTTGGTAAGTTTTCATAATAGTTTGCTGGTTGCTCTCCATTATCTTTAATACAATTTGGATTGGATCTTCTGGCCTTACTCATATATTTGACTATATCTTCTGGTATAGGCCCTGGAGGATATCTTGGTCCAGAAACTGGGAAAAGATATTTAAACCTATTATTTTCTGAATCACTAATGAAACCAAATTCATCCATGAAGGGTGAAAAATTATCGTAAGATCTAGCTTCGTATCTTTTTGGATCTCCTCCTCTTAATATTCTATATCCATGATCATAGGCTTTTCCATTTGCGCTAGGTATATCTTGATCGCCGTATTCTCTATGGATTTGATTAAGCCAAACCCAGTGAGGAGGACTATCGGATCTACACGGTGTTGTTCCGCCACATTGTATGCTTTCTTGAATCCACTGAGCGCCTTCTGCTATTCCTATCTCTATTGATGATTTAAATTGTATTGGAATAATAAAAAGATTATTTCCGCTATATATATAGCTATCATTCTGAATATTGTTTATACTAGGGCCGCTAAAACTATAAGACTCTCTAGCTCCAACATTGAATTTTAAAACACTAGATAGATTCTCTATGCCGCTATGTAATGGACTATCATAAGATATCCATCCGCTTTGAGGATGAAAAACACCCTTTTTAAAATCGATATATTTATCAGAATTATCCGGTATAATATCCTCAAAACAATATTTAAAGCCCTCTGCAAAATAAGGAGGATCCAATGATGGTTTGTCAGATTTATAATTTAATGGCTTTCCTGTGATAGCCGGAAACACAGTTCCAGGATCCGGATGATTAGGAATACTTATTCCTATATTATTAATTATTTCATTATCCCAGCCACCATATGATTTTATTTTTGGTGAAAAATCGGTACTAAAAGTCTCATTATTTTCCTTATCAAGTGCTCCACCCCAAGATCTATAATGATAAGTATTATTTTCCCATCCATCTAGAGTAGAACCCTTTCCTCTTATCCAGTTTCCTCTTGATCCGTATAGATCTGTTGAATATAAACTAAAACAATTAGCGCATTTTGGATCAGAATGGTGTCTTATATGTTCAAGTTTTATTTTATCTAACCTATATTGAATATTAGCATCAGAAAAATATCTTAATATAATATTAGAAGATTGATCATACTTATAGGATGAGTCCGCTTTGCCATCTTTTATAGGTCCTCCATAGTAATCTTCTAAATAGTATAGCGTATTGTTAATTAATTTTTCTGGCCGACTCTTTAGAACTTTAATATCTGATGTCATGGCTATAGGTAAAGCTAATCCTCTACCATGTATTGCTATACTATTTATAATTGGAGTATGAACTCTTAAATTTTTAGAATTTAATATAATATCATGTTTTTCTCTATCTATAATATATTCTATATCTGCTGGATCCGGTTTAATCGGAGGCGGAGGTTTTCCTATTCCTCCCGGCCCCGTTGACGGAAAAGAAGTTGATATTGGTGACAAATATCGTCCTCTAACATCTTTAGGAAAAAATTGATTGGGAGTATTGTTTAGATCGGGGCTCATTAGACCAACAAGACTAGTAACATAAAATGTTTTAATCTTAACAAATGTGCCGTATGGAGTTATAATCGTGCATTTTATTTGATACCTTCCTGTAGAATATGGAGCAACATAAACTTCTGGCCCATGAGACAATGATTCAAAGCCAACAACTTGTCCAGTATAATCTTTTATAGTTTGTTGAACCTGAGATGTATCAGAAAATAATTGTGGGCCACCTTTAGTAGATATAGATAAAATAATATCATTAATAAATAATACTGGTGGTCCACTAACTTTTTCCCATTTACACACAAAATCTTTTCTGACTAATATATCAGAAGGATTATTCTCATCCTCTGCTGTTTTATAAGAATCTATATCCAGAGTTTCTGGTAAAACTCTTAATAGAATTAGATCCGATAGATTACTAGTGTAGTTTAATCCTAGCACCGATCCATCTTTATATTTAAAAACGCATGTATTTGGACTATTGTCATTTTTAATGTTATTGTATTCTGGTAAACTTGGATCATTAGTAGATTTAGCAAGAACTAGGTTGATTTTATTGATTTTTTCATTATATTTAATAATTGGTCTAGCAGAATCCCATAGCATCAGGTCTGATCTGGGAATAATATTTGCTGGTACTTTAGGATTTTGTTTAAACTTTAAACCAATTCTTGATTTTGTTTCAGCATAATTTGTATCTATACTTAGATCGCCAACCTCTATGCTTTGATTAGTATATAATATAGCATTTTTTACTTCGGACTTGACAATATATTCACCAAACTGATCTACTCTAACATTCGCTCCGTATTCTAATGGTTTATTAGATGTTACAACCCCTTCTGCTCCTAGTATAAGTTTAGATCCATATTTTTGTACTAATTTTTGTTTTAATCCTACTGTGTTATATATAATATTATTATTTAAATTTCTAGTATTATCATCATTATCGGTAGAACTTAGCTTACTGAAATATGAACTTATTTTATTAAGACATTCTATCGTAGACTGTAAATGACCAATGCCTGTTGATACATAGTTATTATTTATGAAAATATTTACGAACTCCATTACTTCTTTAGTATATAATCTACTAATACTAAATTCATCTATAAATGGACTGGTAGCAATATATTTAGATAAATTTTTATAGCTTCTTGCTGTATGTGTTTGTCTATAAGATTCTCTTCTCTTTAGATCAAATGTTAATTTATGATATATAGCATTATATGCTTGATATAAAGATGGCGAGCAAAAAGAACGAGGAGCAATGCCAGGAAATTGTGCCATATATTCATCAAAATTTATATAATAACTATATACATCGCCATCTGGAATCCATAAAAGATATTTGCTTTGTCCTATAACTATGTCGCTATATGTGCTTACGCTACTTGATGTAGAAACACCCATACGATTTTCTTCAACAAAAATATCACTATCTAAAAATAATGCATTATTACCAATAGTAGATAATTTAACATAATTATTTTTGCTGTCTCCATAATTAAATTCTATATATTCGCTATTTATAAACTTGCTAGATGTTTTATTTGGATCGTTAGTTTCATATAGAGTTTCTTCATCAATTTTAACGAATGATCTTGATGTGTTAAAAAGCTTAACTCTTGCATTATTTGGAAACTCAGATAATTTTTTACCAGTTTTGGACGGAACGATTCTTTTAAACCAGCACATTAGACCATGTACTGGAAAATAAGATATATTTTGTCTATTTAGAGTCCAATCTGTTGACATATATCCATTTGTTTTCCAAAAATTAAACTTTGGATTAATAATCTTTAAGAAATTTTGTATACCTAAAATATTATTTTCATTATTATATCCTGAAACATATCCTTTATCTAACAATAGGGTGTTGTCGATAGTACTATTATCTTTAGTTATAAAAAGAGGGGTCCATACATTATCCGCAGCTTCAGTGGTGCTGATCAGATTATTTAGAATATCGTTCCTCACACTAGCAGCATTAATACTGTTTTTTTGATCTATCAAATCTTCTAAAAAGGTTTTATCGTATATAATACAATTATTCATACTTTAGTTGCCGATAATGTCCATTTTCCATTAATAAATATAAAAATACCTTTACTTCCAGCAGAGGCCGATAGTTCCAAAGGATTATCAAAATTTACTACAAGTAAAGGAACTGATGCTGATCTTCGTCCTTGAATATGATGCAGCCTAACGCTTGCAGAATTTCCAGACCCTATTGTTCCTATAGCCATTACTGATGGTTTGCTCAAAGGTTCATAAAATCCACTTAATCTATCGTATCTACACAACAGTTTAGTTCCTTTTGGAGCAGTATATCCTGTTTTGTCTACTACATATACTAATCTTCTATATCCATTTTGCAATGGTTCTTTATTATATTCTATATCATCTATAAATGCTCTAGTAGAATATGTGCTATCATAATCGTCTTCTTTAATCATATCGCTTTCTAGTGTTACATAAACATTCCTATACGGACATTTATTATCTGTTTTATTTGCTAAAAATTCTTGTAAAGAGGCTTGATCTGTTTTATTAGTAACTATAAATGGTGGCAAAATTTCTTCTTTGCATCCTCCTCCACTAGCGTCCCACACTCTTCTTTGCGAATCCCATCTTAAATCTATTGGGCCAACAGGCCATAAGTCTGGTTTTTGAGCCCAATTACGATAAAAATATTTGGATTTAGTACTTTTTTTAGTCCATTTACCAGTTCCTTCGCCGATCCCTGTTCCCGAGCCAGACCATGTATATGCTTGTGTGATAATATCGCCTAAAGGAGTTATTCCATATTGTGATGATGATGGGAGTAATGCTCCGGGTGCTTCTAAATTATTTTTACCAAAATTTTTATCACCAGTTGTATCAACCAGTCTGAATCTTAAAACTAGACCATTATCATCAATATGATATGGCATATCATGAGCGTTCGGCGCAGGATATCCTTCTGTATCAAATCCCCAAGAGTGTAGCATTAGCGGTCCTCGCAAAGCCATAAATCTTTGATTATTTAGTATAAATACATTATCTGTTGCTTGTTTATCCATATCATATCTATAATAGTCTTTATTAATATTATCTTTTCTAATATTATTATAGAGCACAAAATTATTACCATTCGTTTGAGGATTGTCTCCTCTGCCAATAGCCATTATGGAGTGTCTACAAATATCATCTGGTAAAGCATAAGGATTCCTAAATTCGCCACTTGGTACCACTATGGGATTTAAACTATATAAATTAACATCTGGTAATGATGTTTTTTTAGTTGGGTCTTTATCATTCTTTTTGATATCTAATTTAGCCTTGGAGCATACGGAGCATGGTATTCTTAAAGGCGTAGACAATTCTGTACCATCTAAATTATAGATTAAGGTCTCTCTAGTATTAAGACACTTAGGACATGCTAAATCATATGTAAAATTATTATAAGATAGTTTTAAGTTTTGTTCACCACCAAAAAATGTTCCACTACCACTAACCAAAGTACTTAAAGGATAGGTTCCATTTTGTTTAGTTGGATAAAAAGAAACAGGTGACAATATTCCATCAAGACTCATAGCGGATTTAGAAGAATAGTCTTCAAATAATTCTGATCCAATTTCATCTCCAGTAATAATACCTGCCCAATGATGATTTCGTATACTATAATAAACGCCAGAATAAAAAGCTTTATTTTGATCAGTACCATATGATGCATAATCCGAATATCTTAATGATTGTTCTCCATTATTATTTGTTATATTCCAAGCATCCGTAAATTTAACTCTATCTAAATGTTGTTGAGCTTGACTGATAATTAACTCAACCGGACTTGTGCCGTAAAATCTAGTACGTCTATCATCAACCTTGTAAGCTTCTCTTGAAGATCTTGCTTTAGCTAATATATCAAGTCTTTCTAGTAGAGCTTTATTTGATAATCTTTTATTGATTGTGTTAATTTGTTGATTAATTTTACTAATATTATTATTTAGTGTTCTTGCTTTATCTGTTAATTCTTTATTAAATAATCCTGTTTTAGGATTATATGTTTGAAAACTATAACTAGTTTTTATACCATCGTTGGAGGTTTGAATACTAATATTACTAATAACCGGAAATCCATAATCATTAGAACTATTAACTACTATACTAGTATATCTTAAAGTAGAATTTAGATTAGCATCATAAAATATAGAATTTTTTGAAGATATACCATATAATGTATTGTCAAAAGTAGAATTTCTATTTACTCCTAATATATTAGGATTGAATGATCCGCCTATACCAAATATTGGTGGACCAACTATTGAGACTCTTCCGTTCTCAAGAACAGACTGATAGTTAACATCATATGCTATATTAAAATTAACAACATTTTCTAAAAATCTTATACCTCCATATTTCCATGGAACATAGTCGCTATTTTGTTCTACTTTAATATTTCCAAATAAATTATCAGATATATTAGGATTAAGCATAATCGAAGGATCATTGGCCCATGGGCCGTAAACTCTATTGTTGCTCTTTATTGGTATGCCAGCAAAAAGTGGGGTTGCCATCCTTGGTTTAATAACATCATGTTTGGTTGCTTGATTGCTAGAGGCCCCTTTGACAACTATAAAATCTTGACTGATTACAGGTAATCTATATTGTTCTAAATAATCTATATAAAAACGAAATTCTTGCATTTCTTCTTCTGAATATTCATATCTATTTTGATTTTTCTTTGATTTACCCTTTTCTTTTGGCTCTCTTTCTTCAGCATCGTCCGCTTCTTTCTTGGCCTGTTTAACAATACCAAGATTAGCTAATATAGCTAAATCTTCTTCGGCAACATTAGCAATCACAGTTAATGATGGATCAGCAGTATAGCTATTACTTATGCTCATAACCTCTATACCTGGACTCTCAACAATAGCTCTACAGTCTGTAAGATTAATAGGATTAAGAAATACTAATTGCGAACATTGTGCAGAAATATATAACTTTGCTCCTGGAACAAATCGATCATAAGGATCATAGTTATTATTTTTTCTAATTAAAATAAAATCTTCATCTGTTAATGTATTAATATTTACAGACGGTTGTAGTAATGGACAAAAACTATCCTCTTCATCTTCACTAACTGGTATAACTACATTATTATCAATTCTTTGACCAGTATCTGCTGTCGATGTTTTTTCCCAAGCCTGAATCCTACTCTTATCTGCGTCACTAACTCTATCTTCCTTCAGTGCTGTTACTAATTCATCTTTAGCTTCCTGTAGTTCTTTTTCAGCTTTACTAAGTTCTTCTTTTAATTCTGCTATAGTTTGTTCTGCCATAGTTATTATTCTTTTGGTTTTTTAGCATCTTCTGGTTTTGGTTGATTCTTTTTATTTATTGCATCATTTAAAGAACGAATTTTATATTTAAGATTATCAATTTTTCCTTGTAAATCACGAACTGTTGGATCTGATGCATAATTACTTCTATCGATAGCATTAGTTTTGGTGCGTTTTGTTATGATTGCTTTTTTTGTATTATTATCTAATTTAGCCCACGAACACGTAACATCATCAATATTTGGACTAACATTGTATCCTAGAATAGGTCCCAACAAACCATCATCATTTCTAAGGGCGTGCCAATAATTATCGCCAAAAACAAAACTATCATCAATATAATTGCCTGGCTCTTCCCAGCCACCATCCGCTATTTCAAAATTATATCTTATATTTTGACTACCATGATAAACAAAAAATGATGACGTTGTGCCAGGAATAGCTATATCTATATAAGCTGTATCTTTATAAGCATATACGTCTGGCATTTTAACCATATATTGTTTACCATAGTATTTACTAGCTATAGTTTGAATAAAACCATGAATAAGTTGTAAATCTTTAATAAAATTATGATTAAGATATAAATCCCAATTCATTTGCATTTTAGAATGCAAAGCATTTCTTGGCTCGGCCATATGCCCATCTTCTGCTATACTAGGACTAGATAAGTTAGTACCAGCTCCTCCCATACCACCACCCAGATTAACTGTGGATATTGGCTCACCAGGCAATGGTGGCGGTTTTGCTTCCAAAAAGATATTTTTAGCCTTATAAGCATTTACTAACATAACAAAAAGATCAGGCTTACTAAAATAAGATTTACCTAAACAATATGTCAAATATTCATCAAATCCAGAGCATCTTAACTCTGTTTCTTTAATTGTAAATCCAGCGGATTTATATTCAAGAGTTCTTACAACATTTCTATCACTTTCTGCTGCTGGAGTTGAACTACTGTCTGATGATCCGGAACCATCGTCTGATGATCCGGAACCATCGTCTGATGATCCGGAACCATCGTCTGATGATTGTTCTTGTTGGGCATCAGCAGCATCTTCGTCTCTCTTTTGAGCATTCGGATTATTATTATCTTCTCCTCTATTATTCCATCCTGGCTCTTCATCACTCATTTTTGGTCTTTCAAGCTCCGGAGAATCAGTAGACGGACTTGTTTCTTCACCCTGTTCTTCCTCGTCCTCTTGCGCAATAAAAAGCGGTGTAAAAGTTATTATATTTTGGGCAGATTGTTCCGAAGATGGTGATGGAGGGGGCGGAGGAGGCGGAGACGACCCACGGTTATTTACAGATACTCCTATCTCAGGAATAGCAGTGGAGCTACCTTGAAAACCTACTCCAGATAATTTATCCGGAGCCCCGCTTCCTTCGCTATCACTATTTGATCCATTCGGTGGACTATTCTCTGTTTCTTTTTGTTCTTCTTCTGTTCCTCCTTCACTATCGTCATTTTTTTTCTCATCATCTGATGCATCGTCGGTTTCACCGCTAGCATCTTCTGATTTTGGTGTTGAAGAAGTTTTTTCATTGTCACTAGTAGAAGCTACGCTTCCATCGTACATAGACAATGGTTCGCCTATTGATAATGATGGTAATTCATTAAGGTCAAAAGCAATAGTAATCTGATTTGTCCAAGTATCTAAATATACTGGTCTGACAAATCTAAAAATATTAGAATCAGAAGTTGATCCGTATGTAACGTCTAGTTTTGTGCCAAAGTATGGACAAATAACATCTCTGAATAATGGTATAAATCTTGTGCCAGGATTATTACGAAATATTCTTGTTAAAAAATAATTACCACCTATTACGCTTTCTGGTCTACCTATTTCGGCATCTCCCCAATAAGGATCAATAGTTATATTATTTATTTTATTTGATCTTAGAAATGGATTTCTAATTTTTGATATTGATCGTCTATTATTAATAAATCTTTTAACTATAGGATTCCATATATAATTATTTTGTGCATAAGCTAATCTGTAGGTTTTTGCTTGATAAAATCTTTGTTGATTGCCTCCAAAAACTACTTTTCTAATACTATTCTGATTTGTCTCTTGTCCAAATGAGCTATTTTCAACATTAAATCCAGATGTTTCTAAATTCGATACAACTGCTGGAATCTGATATGTTGGATTATATTGAGTTCTATTAACAGTAACAACTTTAATAATAAATTCTATACCACCATTAGCTTTAACCGGCACAACAACTGTTAAAAAATCTAATCCAGTATCTTCTACAATCGTTGATATAAATTCTGATAGGCTTTTATCTGGACTACCAGATATTCTGTAGTCATAGGGAGGAGTGGGTAAACTACTTAAATCAAGAGAAAAAGAGTTATATGGTAATGATGTAAATCCTCTTCCAGGGCCAGCAGCAGTTATTACGCCAAAAGTATTCATTGTTGTTAAATGTGGTTCATTAACACCATTATAATTAATACCAACTCTTCTAATACTTTTTGATAAAATTCTACCAAATGGAGAATATGATCCATCCTCGTCTCTGGCTCCTCCATCAACATTAGCGGTTAATGCATGTATACTATCTATAATAGCTTTGGCACTAATCCCATTTTCATTTAATGCAGCACCACCGAATCTGTTATATCCCATGCTTTCTAAAAATCCATAAACATTAAAAATATTAGCAATATTACCTTGAGATAATCTAGCATTTTTTGCACTAGTTACGGCCCCATCAAAATCTTGTAAGATTATTTTAGAATTATCCAATAAACTATCGAAAGATTCTATTTGTACGCTATATGTTACTCCTCCTGGTCTATTATTTCTTTCCCAACTTCTTACTAATCCTATAAATTCAAAATTATCAAATTTAAAATATACTGGAGTATCAATAATATCATAAATATTAATTGGTCCATTTCTATTAACTGTTCCGTCCGGCTGCACATAAGTTCCTGTTGCAAAAAAACCAGGATCCTCATAAACCCAATAACTAGAAACAAAAGCGTTTCCAACCCATCTATAAAAAATCTTTCCGGGAGCATTTTTTTCTTTTTTTGTTAAGCTTGAACTATATGGATTACCAAATTCATCAACATAACAATCATCTCCTATGCAGTTATAGTAATGATTTAATGGATAACTATTGGCATTATAATGAGGAATATTAGCAAAAATATTTGGTTGAAAATCTTCTATTAATTCTACTGTTAACGAACTAGCTTTTCCTCCCCATCCAACATTACTACTAAAAGATACTACACTAGCACCTAAGAATAAAGTCTGTGCCAAAACATTTTCTTTATAATTCTGACAATTAATCGGCATAATATTTCCTACTAATGATCTCTATAACTTTGTCCTATATTACATTGTTGGTATACCCAACTGATACTACGAGAATATCGTCCAGAATTTGGGTTCCAATTTTCATTATCACTGGATATATACACCAAACCTAAAGTTTGTAATGGCTCATTAAATAATGGACTAGAAGAATACGGCCTATGAGCCTCAATAACTTGCTCAATAGCCTTAAATAAATAGTTATTATAATGTAATGGACATTTTGGATTATTCAATGATATCTCATCAACTGATGATGCCGGAGGTATGGCTATTTCTATATTAATTGTCTTTTTGGGGGTAGTTCTTCCGGTTCTTTGTATAATTGGTCCTAATGCTCTGCCAATAACAAAAGTTTCTGCTGTACTATCCACAGGATTATCGTATGATACGGTAATATTTTCACTAATAACACCAGGAATCAATAGTTGTTTATTATTAAACTCATAACTATAATTAATTGTGCCTTTTTTTGGATCAAAAGATTCACTAGTAGACACAGGAACAGCACTCAATAAATTTTCTGTACTAAATATAGGATTATTTGGTAATGATGGCGGGTCGGTAACATAAGCTGGAATATAAGGAACTTTTCTATCGGAACTATTTATTCCAAGACTAGCTCTTCTATATAGATAAGGCTTAATATGATTTGTCCATGCGTTTAACGCATTTTCTATTTTTGTACTTTTAATATTTTGGCTAGGTGGATATTGAGGTGGTATTGGAAAAGCGGATGAGGCCGTGTCTGTGCTATTATAGGCTTGTGTATTAGTTTTATCCAACATATTATTCGCATAAGATAAATCCAATTTTGCATCTATAAGCCCATCATTGCCTATGCCTGTTGGAAGAACGCCACTTTCATGTTCCATTATATCTTGGTTTACGATAGCTAATCCTTCTATATTACCAGCAACTCTTACTGTTTTAACATAATCTTCTCCAGTTGAACATTCTATAGTATATGTTTCAGTATATGGGATACCGCTAGGCATAGCTAACCATGTATCATTAGCTTCATACGTTCCATTAAAAATATCCATATTTATTGTTCTGTTATGATTAAAAGCAAATAAATTTTGCTCAAATGGTATTTTTATATATGGCGAGCTATTTGTTGTGCTTCCACTAAATGTATTTTTTGACATTTTTTCTACCCAAGCTTTGGCGAGAACATACGGCTTGGTATTTTCGTCAAGCAAACCAGTAGCACAAATTTGATTTTTAGGGGGCAGTATACCTTTTGCAGATAATCTTCTTGTGATTCTAAATTGTGGAATATTAACAATATTTAGTCCATTTGATAATGGCAATCCTAGATTAATAGGATTATTATCATTAAATAAACCAAGATTAGGATTATGAAACTCTGGCCTCATTGATGGAGAAAAAGAAACATTGGTATATGATACATCATCCAGTGGCTCAACACTCCAACTATCAGACCTATCCGTTACATATTTTTCTATAACATTATTTGGATCTTCTATTAGACTAGAATTTGTTTCTAGAGCTATAGTATAGTCTGCGCTTTGAACCCAATTATCGGCCGTATTACTAAATGACATATCCCTGACAGATAATCCACTAATTTCATAAAGTATATTATCTTCACATTTAAATTTTAATGTTCCATATGGACAACTAGTAAATAGTTGTTTTAATCCACTAACTCCGGCTATGATTCCACTAAATCCTGGAAATGCTTTATCAACATCAACATTAGAAATATTACCTTCAGGAAATCTAAAAATTTTACCATTAAGATTTATGGATGTGACAAGAGTTTCTGGTAAATTATTATTATTAGCATTTATACTATAGCTGATATCAACAACTGGTACAGGTCCGGTGATGCTATGGATTGGTATATTGTTATATTCTATAATAATTTTAGGATTATTATTAATAGATTGTATCTGATTTAATTCTTCAGAATTTATTCCATTTATATTTAATTGATTAAACATAAAATATGTCCATTATTAAATTGTTGGTACGCAAGTAGTACTTATATATGTACCTTGTACAGCTGGGTGGCACGGATATATCAATTCATTTGGTTGAGAGCACGAATATCCTTGGTTACAAACACTTTGATATAAGACCCATCTATATGCAGTATAAGGAGATGGAAGAGATTCTAAAACAACAGCTACTTCAGAATCATTAGTGCTTGATAATCCCCCATAAACATCACAATAATAGTAACATTCCCCAGCATTCACGGGTGGAGGTGGGGGTGGTGGCGGAGGCGGCGGCGGAGGCGACGATGGCTCATTACATCTACTACAATACGATCCACTAGGACCATATACATATAATTCTACAACATGTGTTACATTAGCCCTTAATGGAGTTAAGGCACAATTAGGAGCACAATTACCACAATCATTATAGTGGCAAGTCATATGAGTAATTGTAACAGAGGAGCTTAATGGTAAAGAACTACTGGAGGCGGTGTTTAGTGAATCTTTAGGTAATTGACCTGTCCACGTTACAGCCACCGGGCCTGAACCACATCCAGCATCTTGATAGTATATTTGGTTAAGAGGTTTGATAAATAATATAGCATTTTGATTGCTTTGTAATATACCTTTTAGCGAAACTGTTATAGATCCATTTGCATTAGTTACACAATTAAATATACTCAATGGTCCTGTTGCCAATCCTCTTGTTGGGGTCGGAGTTGGAGCAGGAGTTCTTGTCGGTGTTACAGGATTAGATGATCCGCATGGTCCTGCTAGTACTATACCATTTCCAGAACTATATCGAGGTATATATAATGAGCCAGTAGTCTGATCGACATCTAAATGTCCAAGATATTGAGGACCTATTTTGTTAATAATAGATCTGTTCTGCTTAGTTTCTAAATTAACGCCAACAACATAATTATCCGTTAAATTATTATTATAGGTTATATAATATCCTACTTTATTATTTTTATCTATCTTTAAGAAATTTTCCACGTTATAAGAGGATCCAAGAAGATCGTTAACTATAGATATGGTACTTAGTAAAGATGGATTTTGTTGATAATACGAAGTTGATTGATTTAATTCATAAATTCTAATAGAGCTTTGTGATCCGGCCTGTCTAGCATCAAATGAATATAATTTATTATTAAATATATATGGAGTAACTGATATCGATCCAGGAGAAAAATTATTTATGGTCGTAACTGCGTATGTCGAACCATCTATTATAAACAATGTATGCTCAGGAGAGGCTCCAACATGATTACTAACTACTACATAAATCTTATTATTATTTTCATCAACAGATACATTTCCATTGCCAAAAAGTTTATTTAACGAAATTGATGTTTCTATAGTATCTGTTGAGCAATTTATAGCTGTTAGGATTGCATTACTATTAGAATCATATCTCATAATAAAAATTTTATTAGTCACACTATTTATTGCTAAGGCTGATGGATGTATTTTGCTTTGCAAAGATATGGTATTAACTAATGAATCTGTTGATCCATTTATTACCAGTACAGAGCCATTATTAGGTGTTCCATAATTTATAAGATAAAGTTTATTTAAAGACTCATTAATTATTAAATTACCGAATTCAGCGCCTGCTGGTCCAGATATCGAGGATGTTATACTTTTAGTTATACTATTTACAACTCTAATTCTATCACTAATTACATCAACAAGATATAATTTTTTACTACTATTATTAAAGTAACAGCCATAAGCTTCTGTGGTTGGAAATAATACCTCTGTAGAATGAGTACATTGTGTTAAAGGTAATGGTGACGAAGATGGTGTTCTCGTCGGAGTTCTTGTTGGGGTAACAGACGGAACAACAGCGGCCACGGTTGATGTTGGAGTGACCGTTATTTGAGGAGTTCTAGTTAATGTTATGCTTGGTGTTGGTGTGGGTGTTGGAACAACACATTCATAACCAGAACATCTTAGTGCTACTCTACCAGCATTATTGTATACAGTATCTACGACCCGTGTTCCTGCATTATTAATTTGCATAGTTTGAAATATATTCGCGCTACGAATATTATCGCTTAGTTTTTCTTTATATATCCAATTATTATTTACATATTCATATATTATTATTCTTTCATTGATAATACTTATAGGATCTTTATGCATAATTGCTAAAATATTATTAGTTTCAGAAATTGCTGCTCTACCATCCTCATTTGTAGCAAAAATAGATGTGATGGGAGATCCCTTTAGGGTCCATTGATTATTTATTAGAGTATAAACTTCTACTCTACTTCGTCCGCTAGCCACGAATGTATCATTACTTTTTGCGTCAATATACCATAGTATATTACCAGCTGATGGAGAAAAAGATGTACTTATTGTTGCCGATTTAACCCATGCATTATTAATCCAATCATAAACTCTTACTATACCAGTAGTAATACCAATAAATAATCTACTACCATCAGGACTTAATTTAATATTCGGATAATATCCTACTAAATCAGTAGAATTTTCGCCAAATATTGAGAATCCTTTTTGTGTCCATGTTCCATTAATAAATTCGTATACTTTAATTTTACCAGCTGTTGCTTGTTCGGCCCCGGTGGAGCCAACATAGTCTGGACTACCAATAGCAATAGTATTACCGTCACTGCTCATACTTACAATAGAACCTAGACCCTCCCCAGTATTTATTCCTAATATATCTGAACCTTTTTTAGACCAAGATGTACCATTCCACATATATACAGTAACTTTTCCTTTATATTGTCCAACAGTAGAATATATACTTGTTGAATGTCTTGGTGTTCCTATCGCTACTGTGGTACCAGCAGTATCTGTATCTATAGAATCATTACCGCTAAATGCAGTAACAATCTCGGCATTATCTAATGTTATCCTACTAGCTCTTTCGATCCAGGCTGTATTGTTCCAATCATATACTACTACCGTATTAACAAATAATCCAGCTATTGTGGATCCGTTTCTACTTAAAGAATATGTTACTAATCCACGATTACTAAGTTGTGGTTCCAATAGTTCTCCTAATTGTTTGTAAGAGCATACGGGCAACATAGTTGGTGTTGGAGTAACTCTGGGGGTAGATGTAGGAACAGGAGTTCGTGTTGGGGTAGGTGATGGCGTTGGAGACGGTACTGCTTGACCTATCGGTAATACGCACACACAATCAATCGCTGCTCCAAAGCAACCACAATTAGCGCATGTGCTTTCAAATCTGATTGTTGTTGTTGTGCTTGAAGCGGTAAAATCTATTATTTCTGCGATCCATCCCATGCTTTCGTATGATTCAAATGTTGTATTGCTAGGATCAAAAGAGAAATTATATTCTTCAGCATAGGTGCCTGTGATAACAACCTTAAATGTTCTTATAACATTAATATTTCCATAATTATTACCAGATTTTTTAAATGATAGTCTATAAACACCATTTACAATCGTTGGTATATTTTGTTCAATATAACCAGGACTACAAGAATTTAAATCAACCCATACTTTAATTGGTTGATTTGTCCCATAGAAGTGCAACGAATGAACATCAACATTATTGGTTACCCAATTAGCTGCTGTTCCTAAATTCATTGATGGTACACTAATCTCGAAATCACCATTAACAACCAAATTATTAGCACAAGATGGACAATCAGGAACCACCGGTATAGTAATTGGTGGAGGACAAACAAAGTTAGTATCGATTTCTTGACCACGTCCAGATGATGTTGCACTAGACGGATCTGGTAAATTATTGGATTTGGTGGCATATGTAAAATATGCAGCATTAGCGGATCCGCCAGAATAGTATGCCGCTTTATACCATTCATTTTCAGTAGGAATAGCATATTTTGCTGCCGGATTTCTTGTTATCGATGACTGACTCATGTCATACGCGCCATTTTCTGTGATTCCATAGTCATTAGAGTCTTTAGAATCTATTTTTCCATTACTAAGCCAATTACAATATCTAGCTAAATCAAACCATGTTATATAATTTACTGGTTTATCTCCCATATTTAATTTTGTTGTATAATAATATAAAGAATCTTTTTCGGTGCGTAATATACCTCCTCTAGGATCGTTGCTCATAGCTTCTTTATATAGATTATATCTATCATAAACACTAGCAACAGAATTTAAAAATTGTGCATATTCACAATTGGTTAATAGATATTTTTTGATTGCGTATCTATAAACGACAGAGCCGTATCCATTAGTATCAGCAACATTATTAACATCATCAATTAATGCATAATTAATAAGATCTAACGATCTAGTATCTCTAACTATTATTCGTCCACCAATAGTAGCATTAGCTGATATTGGAGACTGTGGACTTCTATAGCCTGATCCAAGTTCTAGACTATTGGATATCCATGATCCTCCTCTAACAATTCTACTACTACTAACCTGACCCTCTGTCCATTCATTTAAATTACCAGTTTGATCATACGTTCCATAAAAACTACTACTACCATTTGTTCCGACAGTTGTTACATTACCTGTCTGATCGTTCCACACAGCAACAGAACCATAATTAGCAGTTGATACCAAATTGAAACTTGCTGGCGAAGCTGGCTCATTAAATGATTCATTACAAGAAATACATTGTTTTGTTGGATAATGTAATTTGTAAAAAATCTCGTATTCATGACATACTATTAAATTATTAAGCTGAATTTGCATAACATCAGTAGTTAATAATGTACAGTTTTCTCTATTAGCAGAACTCCAACAATCTTTAATATCTTGATACGATGAAGGAGATGTTTGTATTCTATAATTAATATTTAATCTATTATTTCCTTTTTGTGGCTTTAGATAATTTTGCTGTATAATATTATCCGATGTTAAGGTTTTAAATGATAAATTTTGTGCAGAAGATCCTGATACTTGTAAACAGCTTTGAGCAACTTGATTTGTAGCAGCAGCGTATATCCAATCGAGCCATCTTTCTGACGAGCAATTAAATTCTACAAACTGATATTGTAAAGTTTCTACAATATATTCTATAAACTCATTAATCCCCGGTTCTATATCGGCCCTATTCATTGAACCGCTTACGTCTACAAATATTAAAATTCTAATTGGGGTCTCTTGATCTGTTTGTTCAATAATCGGTAAGAAGTGAGTTTCGAATTGTGTTAAAATATCGTTATAAGTTGTTGGTCTACTTACTTTAACCACCCTGTCTGTTCCAAAAGGAAGTTTAGGAACAGCATTAGATGGATATATCCATTGTGTACTATCTGCTGGAGCTAATACTATAAATCTTTCAGCATCTACAGCTCCATTTTCTATTAGAGATGTAACATTATTGGTATCTTCGACCCAGTCTTTTCCTATAGTACCTAGGAGTCCAACATAGTCCGGATTTGCTTCGTCAATAAATATCATGATAAAATCTGTTGGTAAAATAACAGCTGGTGGTATGTATATACCAGTTACTTCTGGTCCAATAAATTCGCAATGTTTAGTTAATGTTACTACTCTAAAATCATAATATTCTCCTAATTCTAATCCTGTTATAGATGTCGATGCTGTATCTAATATAAAAGCGTCTCTAATCCATGATGATGAACTAGTTTTATACTCTATAACATATCCTTCTATATCTGGATACTGTGGTATTTGATCTTCCCAGCTCAACGATACAATATTATCACTAACCTCGTAATTAGTAATTATTGATGATGCTACAGTAGTAGCGCCACACTCAACAAAGTCCGGACACTCCAAAATAAATGATTCGGTTCTTGATACTCCACTAGTTTTATCTTTTATGATAGTTTCCAGTATAAATTGTTTTAACTCAACATTTTTAGTAATGCCAACAAAAGCATTTTGTCTAGTATTAGATGCTTTAAAAGTAAAAAATTCTTTATCTAAATATGCTCTATTACTAAAATCTGCATCTAAGCATTTATCTGGTGACGGAGTAGGAGTTGGTGTGGGGGTGACGCTGGGCGTTGGTCCAAATACTGGTAATGTTGGTGGCGGGGTTGTGGGAGGAGAAACTAAATTGCAATCATAGTCTGTAAATTGTACTTTTCCATCCGGCTTGCCATTACCAAAACCATCTGCTTCTACGCACTGAAATAAATTAGAGAAAGATCTATCTGGTAAATCAGATTGTGTGGGCCATCTCCAATATCCAGCATTGGTACCTCCTCCTTTATAGTATGCTGCTTTATACCATTCACTATAGCTTGGTAAAAAATATTTAGCATTAGCGTTTCTAACAATAGGTTGGTCAAAATTTTCTGCTGTTGTTCTGCCATTAAGTGTATACGCGCCATCTTCTGTTGTTGTATTGTCTTGGCTACCATTAGGCTTTCCATTGTGTAACCAATTACAAAATCTAGCGGCAGAAAACCAGTTAACAAATACAACTGGTTTATTATTCATAGGCTGCGGTCTATTGTTTGCAGAAGTTGTTTTTGAACTATATGTATAATTACCAGACGTTCCACTTCTAACAATACCTCCTTTGGTATTGCTTATCATATTAGTATCGTATAATTTATAGATATCTGTTTTTGCTACAGCATTAAGAAATTCTACATATTGACAATTCGTTACTTCGTACTGACCAATTTTATATTCATAAGATACAGCCCCTACAGGATCTGTGGTAAAAATTGGATTATTAGGATTACCAGCATCTCCAACAGTAACAAAATATGGTAAATTATTAGGATTAGTTAAACTCGCTATTCTAAATCCATGACTAGCTACTTTTAGTGTCGGATCTTTAGCATGATAGGATGTTTTTGTGTAATCAAGCTCATTATCTGGACTATCAAATCCTCCACCCAGACACCATCTTCTCGTTACTTTACGACCACCCACTACCGAAACATGATGTTCTTCTGTCCATTCTTCAGCGTTCCCACCCTGATCATATGTACCATATGCGCTAGGTCCACCATTAGAGCCAACTGTAGTAACATTACCATTGTCAATCCAAATTGGGCCTTTGGCACATAATTTTAGATTTGCACTATTAGGACCGGGAGGAAAAGTTAAAGAATATACACTATAAATACCTAAACTATTAACAGCTCGACATGTGATATATAAAATTCTTGGAGTTAATTCGTAGTAAAAAATATTAACAGGATCGACAGCATCAAAATCTATGGTGTCTTGTACAGTATCGTTGAGTAGATTGATTACAGACAAGGAATTTGAGTCTGTATTACACACATATAATTTTTTAGCAAAATTAATCAATGCCATAGACGTTGGCGATGATCCAACAGCGATTGTTTTTTCTATGGTTCTTGTTGTTAGATTAAGAACACTAATATTATTACTAAGATAATTTGTAATATATCCTTTATCATTTAATGCTACAAATGACCATGGTCTTAAACCACTAGAATTAATATTGCTAATAACACTATCGTTAACCGGATCTATGATACTAATAGAATTAGATTCTGTATTACAAACATAAATTAAATTATTGTGAAGATACAGGGATCTCGGACCATTCTGTACTGTTATTGATGTTATAAATTGATATGTTGTGGCATTAAAAATATTGATAGTAGAATTGGGCGAACTTACTGTGCCAGTATTAGTAACATAAATTTTATTATTTAGATATAGCAAGCTAGCAGGACTGGTACCGACATTCAATATAGTTTGTATAACAGTGTTATTAGTAGCATTTATAATACTTATACTATTATCATCAGAATTAATAACATAAATTCTATTATCTATAGAATTACTAATAATATCAGTTGGGTTATTGCCAACAGATACGGTGCTAAGTTGTGTTTTTGTTGCGAGATCAACAATACTAATAGTGTCGCTGTCACTATTTGTAACATAAGCTCTTGTTCCAAATAGAAAAGTGGCGCTGTTAGGATTTGATTGAACTGTAACTAACTCCAAATCTTTTATTGGAGGTAATAGAGGAGGTGGCGGTGGTGGAGGCGGTGGAGGAGGTGGTGGCGGTGGAGGAGGAGGCGGAGGTGGCGGAGGAGGAGGTGGAGGAGGGGGTGGTGGACTAGCTATCAAAATACTAGCAGCTCCGGTAACATCTAGTCTGCCACCAGTACTAATCGGGGCAGCGCCATTGGTAGCAAAAGCTGGGGTTGGTATTGCGCTAAAAAGAATAGCGTTTTTAATTTGTGCGGCAGATACGTTTGGAAAAATACTTGCCAATAACGCAACAGCTCCGGCAACATGGGGACAGGCCATACTAGTTCCACTAATAGAAAAATAGTCACCATTCTTCCATGTGCTTAGTATGCCACCTTCTTCAGTCTGGTCTCCTCCTGGTGCTGCTATATCAACATTAGCTAAGCCATAATTAGAAAATATACTCCTAGCCCCAGTAATAGTCATGCTTGCTACAGATATAATACCATCTGTTCCGCTTGGATCGTTCCATGTATAAGAGGATGGATATTTTGGTAATGAATCATTATTTGTTCCATTATTAGCAGCAGCACATACGCTAATTATACCTTGAGCATAAGCGGCTTTCATAGCATCTAATTGAGATTGAGAAAATGATCCGCCGGCATAACTATGATTAATTACAACAATATTTCTGCCTTTTGGATCATTATTTTTAAATAATTGTTTTAATGATGTTGTATAATTTACAGCTAGTATAATTTTAGCCAAACTGCTTGTAAGTTCAAGACTACTACATGGTGGTGGTTTGTCACTTCTACAAGAGAATATTTTTCCATTCAATAGACTAACTCTTTTACAAACTCCTGTCACTCCCAAATTATTGTCACCAAAAGCTCCTATTGTACCAGCAACATGGGTTCCATGACCATTATAATCATTATATCCTTCGTTATTGGTGCTAAAATCTCCTTCTAGATTATTATTAGAATCATATGTGAATCTAAGATTACCAGCTAAATCTGCATGAGTAATCATATTATTTAATAATATGCCAGTATCTATAACCACAGCATAAACATCATGAGTTCCTATATGTCCTCGATTCCATAGGGGGACAACATTTATATGAAAATTGCCTCTCGCTGGATTTAGACCCCATAATTCGAACCATCTACTATCATTACTCAAAGAATTATAACTTTTATTAATTATTGGTTCTTCGAATCTAATTATTTCATCAGCTTCAAAAAATGCTATATTTTTATTATAATTCAATGTATTTTGTGTTTCAAAAGTATTTTGCCTAACCAAAAACATCCCAGGAAGACCCAATCCTCTAATAACAGTATATTCAGGTCCTAAAATAGTATAAATATCATTTATAGATTCCATTCTAGATATTGCTTCTTCAGTAAGTCTAATAATAAAATTACTAGAATACTCTGATTGAGAATTAATTAATATTGATTCTATTTTAGTATCAACAAATTGAGTAAACCATATCTCTGATACTTTATTATAATCACTATTCATAATAGATATTATTTGTCCTAAATATTAATTAAGATTCTGTAGCACAAACATCAAGACCACATCTTATTGCTATACTATCATATATTTTATGTTGACTTCTATCATGAGTAAGCTCTATTGTAACAAGACTTTGTTCGTATAGTGCCAAATTAGGAACCAGATAAGTATAAATATTTCCATTACCATTCTCACCAAAATAAATATCTCCAGACGATGGAACAAAACCAACAGTTCCGATGCCCATATTAGCTGTTGTAAACTTATAAGTATATTTTTCACCAGGATTAGCATTGTAAACTTCTACTATCATAAGTTTTGGACTACTACTAGTACAGCATTCTCCAGATAGGGATATTTGTGGAGAACCAGAAATTGTTACTAATCCATATTTAATACATGGTAAACAATCATCGCAAATTGTCATAATTGAATTACTAAAATTCATTTCTCCATTACAAGATTGTGGAGTAACACTTAATTGTATAGTATTAAAAATTTTAGCTTCGTCAGTATTTTTAACATACATATTATGATTCATAGAGCCAGGATGATCAGATGAACATTCACCAGAATTTGCACAAAAGACCAATCTATGCTGCATATCATATGAGTCTGATGTGGGAATAAAAGTGCCTGATTTTGGCGAAGCCATTATGCATGGCCAATTTGATCCTAAGCTATATAAGCTATAATTATACGATGCTCCTGCTTCTAATCCACTAAAAGATGATACAAAATTAAAAATGTTAGAATTGCTTAGTATATACTGGTCGCATACTTCAGAGCCACATCCACTCAATTCTATACCAATATTTGGTAAACATCCAGTACATTGTACAAGTTGCTGGGATGAAAATATTTCTGAATTATCTGATAAACTTACAACCTTTGCTTTTACGCTTGTAAATAATTCTTGATTAGCATATCCACATTGTAATGGTTCATACGGTAATACATTAGATAAATTCATAGCTAGACCTGTACTAGCACAAAAAGATACTGATGTATTTATAGAGGTTGTTTTTGCTGTTGCTTCAAAAGACCCTGTCCTAGGAATAGCAACGGATGGCCAGTTTCCACCAAGTCCTAAAATTTCATATCTATAATTTTCTCTCTTAATTAATCCACTAACTGGTATCGAGATATGAATATTATTGTTTTTCATAATTTTTCCTATAAGCAATCATTGCAATAGATTGTTAATGATGGACTATAAACACTATTACTACCCTGAAACATATAGTATGGTTCTGCGCATGTATTTGGCGTAACTTTAAGCCTTAGAGATGAATAATAAGTTTCGACAAACTTTGGGTCTAAAACATAGTCTATAACTGAGCTATCATTACTAGGACATAATGACGATGTTGGACAAAATACTATTTTAGAGGATAATTTAAATTCTCTAGAATTATATGTAGTAAATGTCCCGCTTATTGGAGTGATAAACATTGCTGGCCAGTTTGCTCCTAGGCCAACATATTCGTAGTTGTAGTTTTGTGTTGGTTCTAGTCCACTTATATGAGCAGTAATATCCACAGTACTTGTATTAGTACCTAAGTTAATAACACTAGATCCTTCTTGAAGAATAACTTTAACTCTTGGTAAACAATCTTTGCATTCTATAGTAACAGGATTACTTTTAACAGAAGATCCGTTAAAAGACAAAGGGATAACTTCAAGTTCAAAAGTACTATATAAATGACTTTCATTATATGTTGGACAAGTATTTGGTATTACTCCAGAAATAATGTTTCTATTTGTTACACATTCACAACAAGCTCCAGATGTTGGACAAAACGACATAATAGAACTTAGATTACCACTAGTTTCAGACGGTTTTATAGTTCCAGAAAGCGGGGCTATGGTTATAGGCCAATTACTATCAATACCTTTATAAACATAAGAATATCTCTCATATGGCTGTAGACCACTTATTGTGGGATTAAGTATAGTTTTATAGTCATCTTCTAATAATTTATAAGACAAATTAGTAATAACAGGTATAACACCTATTCCTCCTCCAACACTGCCACCAGGAATTGTACCCATAATAGGTACATATATGGGCAAATCAGCAGTTGTTCGTAAAATAACATAATAAGCAGATTGTGAAGAAAGTTGTGTTAGTGTTGAATCTTCATGCGGAACATAAGCATACGAAGAATTACCAAATTCATCTGTTAATTGTGATCGTTTTGTCCAAAACACTGGTATAGAATTATCTATATTTTGACTACTATATATAGTATCTATAGATTGAATAAACTTATTATATTGTAGTTTTTTATCATTATCAGAAGATATTTCTTCTGGCATCTCCATAAGATTTAATGGTTCTGTACCAGCGTATGTAAAGATAAAAAATTGATTATTAATTATCATAAAATATAGCAAATAAGTTTAAAGTAAGTAATATAATAATACACCATTCGCTAAGGTATGCTTGCTAAACAAATAGTATCGTTACTAACCCTGCCACCAAGAGTGATTTCTGCTATAGATGGAATATTATTTGGTTGATCGGCAAATAATAGTTCAAAATTTTTAATAGGTAATAAGATTTTAATTTTATTATTAATACCTAAATTATTGGGAATAAATTTTACAATTGTTTTGTTGTTTGACGATAATGTCCAATTATTTGTTTCATCCAAAATTATGTAATTATTTTCATATTGTCTTCTCTCTAATTGAGATGGACTAGCACAAAATGTTGCTGCTGTAAAGGTATAATTACCATCTATTTGTTCCTCAACTCCAAGATTGATTGATAATTCTATATCGGCAGATTCTGAGGACGCTATAAAATTCTTGATAGTAGCTGTTACTGTTTCTGGTATTCCTGGACCAGTAACTTTCATACCAACAAATAATGAATTAAAATTACTTCTATTATTGAGCCTCAGAACAGAATGATTGTTTGATACTCCTTCTAGTGTATTTCCATTTAATATGGATCCTTCAAATGAGAACGACGTAGACGGAGAACATACTACTAATAAATAATCTGTATATAATATACTATTAGAAACATCTCTAATATTAGTTTGAATAACAGTTTGAGTTTCAAAATTATGATTTGCTTTGATTGTTAAATTAACTGTCGGTTTAAAGTTTTTATTTTTAGATATGGTATAACTAGGATTATCCGGTAAAAACTTAATAACTGGTGGAGATATTTTTGGTAAAGTTGTGGATACTTTAAAGTCTACTATATAAATATCTTTTTGTGGTAAATTAGGAGGCGTTGGAAAAGAGAGTAAAATACCTTTTTCACCGTCTTCGATAGAGTAATTTACTGTATTAATCATAGAGAAGCTTCAATACATTTAAAAGTTAAAATTTGTTCAGTTAACACACTATTATTACTATCTAGCACACTAAATTTAAAAATACTAATATTATTATATGTTTCAGGGTTTACTGATATATTTAGTGGTATTGTTGCTTTTCTAAGAGTAATAGTATTATCATTTTGTGTTTCTTGATAATTCTCGTATTTGGGTTGGCCAATCGATACTAGATTTGTAGTAGAATTCTGTGTTAACTCTACAAAAGCATACGAATATTCAACTGCTCCACTTTTTAGATTAGTTACAACAGCTGATAGTAAATCTCCAGCACAACAAAAATTTTCTATATTAGATACTGCTTGATTTTTATAGCTAAATGCTATAACTGGCATCGGTTCAAAGCAAATTTTTTGACCGATCCACTCTATAATAGATCCATCAATAAGTTTAGAATATAATTTGCCTGTTTTGCTATTCATAACTAGTTCGCCAACCTCTAGTTGTTCTGGGCTTGGAAAACCATTACTACTTATATCTCTTTTAATTAAAAGCCTCATAAGCTACAAACTCCTGTAAATAATATAACTCCGAAATCCCAATTACTTAATACATCATTATTTTGTTCCTCTTCTTCAGGATCAACGGCATAAGCGGTTAATCCAGAAGCATAATAATATGAATATGTTCCCTGGCCACTACTATTCCATGCGCTGATTCTATATAAATAGTCTTTAGTAGAATTCAAACCATATATTGTTTCAGAATTTATGGTTATAAAGTTATTATCTGATGGAGAATTATGATAATACCAATTAATTCCATAGTCATCTGATTCTTCTATAATATAACCAGAAAATACACCAATCCCTAATTGAGCACTAGTATTCCAAGATAAAGAAATAGCAGAAATATCTCCATCGAAAACTCTTGTACCAGTTACTGATATAGGACTTGTTGGAACATTATTATTTGGGCTAAGTAATTGTGTAGCTTCAGAATATTCTCCAATACCAATGGAATTCTGTGCAGCTACTCTGAATAAAATATTACTGCCTGCTATTGTTTTAATTGTAGCAGAAGTCTGATCTGATAGTCCTCTGTGTAGATAAGCTGGGTTTTCATCTTCGTCATCCTGAGTATTTGTCCAAGTTTCTCCATTATTAAAAGAGAACTGAACAAGATAATTTACAATTTTGCTTCTGCCATCATCGACTGGGGCGTCCCATTGTAAAGAATATTCATTATTGCCAAGACCAGCATTATTATGACCAATTGCTCCTCTAATATTAGTTGGAGCATCTGGTTCTGTTGGATTAATTCTAGGTGTTCGAGATATAATTTTACCATTATAATCAACTGTTAATAAGGCATTTGCAATATATTTACTTGTTCCGTCTAAAGACGGTTTCGGTCTAAGATACACATCCTCTGCTACTAATGCGGTAGAATAGGTATTCCCGCTCACAGTTAAATCGGCATATGTAGATAATAATCCTTCTCCACTAACTATACTGGCTAATGAAAAAGCATTACTTGTATTAATACACACTTTACCAATTTCGTCGTAACTAAATCCGGATGGTATGGTTTTTTCTCTATCTAGATATCTATCAAAAAACACTCCTGTTGGAGATCCAGATACAGCATTAGGAATATGTGCATCTACTCTAAATGTTGGAATTAATCCTTGTGGAATAAAATTCTGGTTTAATTTATAGACACTATCATTATAATTATTATATGGAATATTATTTTTAGAATAAATGAGAAAATCTATATTTTCACCAAGCATATTAAAACCAGTATGTATGTCTGGTCTAATACTAATATTATTTAATGTTGATGGTTTAAAAGTTAATTCTGTTGTAACTTCTTGTCCTAAGTTATTTGTGTATGTAACATTATCTGTGGCGAGTGGTTCCATCTGCATAGCCAAATAACCACCTTTTGTGACAGAAAAAATGAATACATTAGTATCTACAGCGGCCCCAGTGCCGTCTAATCCTATTGGTGGATCTCCAGGATGCTCTGGAGCTATTTCTAGTTCGAAACAATCTACTGGCTCATTGTCAACATTACCATTTTCATCGGCTGCTGGAGGATTTGGATCAGTTATCGAAACTTCTGTTCGTATACTATCTTCAAAAATATATTCTCTATCAATATCTAATTGAGCTGGTTCTTTAGCAACATAAGCCATTTTAGCATAGCCGACGATAACTTCGCCAAAAGCATTTTCTATACACAACGTATCCGAACCAGTACCTAGTTCCTTAACTATTTGTTCTAGCCCAGGCTGTCCTGGTACTATAGCAGCATAAGGCGACCACCAACGGTCTTCCGTATAAATATAAAGTCTATTATTTCTTAGTAACGCAGGGCGTTTTGGATATCTTATCCAGCTCACACCGACTCTCTCTAATCCACTCAAATGTACATCAGGATCATAATTTTCTCTTAAATATGTAGCTGGTTGCCATTTGGCTACTTCTCCTGATCCATCATGTGTTAATATAAATCCTTTATATGAATCAAGATCATTATTAGGCCCTAAGCTTATACCCATATCGGCTTCAATGACTTTATTAATTTCTACTTTTTGATTAGTAAAAGATATACCGGGATAAGTATTTATTTGTTTCTCTTCATTATTCATTACATACAAAGGAGATGATGGTGTGCCAGATGGAAAGCATATTGGTCCACCAGTAGCAGAAACAAAATATGAGGTAGCAGCGGCATTCGAGTCATTTAATTTGTAGATTAATCCGCTACTCTGTCCACTATACAATGGAATAGGCTGTCCACTCAAGTTAATTCTACCAAAGTTTTCGGCAACTATCGTTTGTGCTCGTAGTCCGCTAGCATCTACAAATGAGGGACTAATCAATTTGATACCACTATTAGCAGCTAGATACATACTACCACTAGCTGCTAAACTAACTTGATTACTACTTAAAACATTAAAATATATTCCGTCTATTTTATTATTGCCGGTTTTAATAGCAACACCCGGCCAATTGCGTGGATTTAGTATATTATACCATAACATCTTGATAATTTCCTATGAATAAAAATATGGACCCCTTGCTCTTCCAATTTCGCCGCACCAGAATGGTAAATTATTAGTATCAATTAATTCTTCACTATCGCAGGACAAATCTATCATATCTTCTGTACCATCAGGAATTAATGGTGGAGAAGTTTCTCCGTATACGCCGTCCAATCTCGGAACAGAAGTTTTATTACCCCAAAACGTAGTATTTGCTGTTCCATCTTTTTGTCTTGGCAAAGGAGGTGGAACATTTGGTAATGGAGCAGTCGGCCCAGTCGTCTGAGTTGTTCCAGCGTCTTCATCATCCGGATCTGGTGGTATAACAGGATCCCATCCGATATCTGTTAATCTAGACTTAACAGTACCATCTTTTACAAATATCTTATCAACAACCAACCATCCACTGATCGTCACATCTCCATATAAAGTTCTTGGTGTCAAAGAATTTGTTCCGACATCTTCGCTTGCAATTAGATACGGCTCATCTGTATTAACAGTAACGACTGGATATCCTGTAGTAACAACATTATTAAAATTTTGAAAATATGCTGCTTTATGCCATTGATGAATATCTGGTAAAAAGTATTTTCTAGTATTATTAGTCAGTATTCTATAACTATTACTACCTACTGGCAATATGGTATATGCTCCGTCATTCAGTATCTCAGCAGTAGATTGAGATGATGTTAGTCCTGTCGGAGCGCCATTATGAAGCCAGTTCATATATTTTAATGAATTAATATAACTAACAAAAGTTACTGGCTTATTACCCATATTTGATTTAATAGAATATGAATTATTAATACCATTGGTGCTGAATATGATACCACCTTCTGGTTGGTTTGTCATATCAGAAATATACAGACCGCTACTAAATGGATCATTGCCGGTGGCAACAGCATTTAGAAAAATATTATATTGAGCATTTGTGACTTCATATTTACCTATTCTATAATTTTTATTAACTTTACCCAAATTATCAATAGGTACTAACGAATATGAATTTCCATTTCTAAGATAAAGATTTCCGGTATCAGGTATATTGTCTCCATCTGTTACAATAACAAATTGAAGACCTAATATGGAACTTATAATATTATTATCTGTTTGTCCTTCGGTGCTTGCGACTCTAAATCCGATATGATCATGTCCACTATTAGCTGTTGCATATTCTATACTTTTTAGATATACTGATGGATCGTTTCCAATTGCTGAGATTGTTTCAAAAGAGCCACCAGCGGCCATCTGGCTACTAGCGGTATATTCTTTTACTGCCGGATCTATCCATTCTGCGACGTTTCCATTTTGATCATAAGTACCGTAATAACTATCTACTCCATTAGTGCCAACAGAAGAAACTATACCACTAAATAAATTATCAGTAGCATTATAGTTAAAATTAGCAGTGCTGAATGAACTGTTTATTCCACTGCCACCTGTATTTATAAGAATAGCAGCAATATCGTTAGCATTAGTAGCATAGGGTGTATAGATACCGGAAAATCTTTCTACAGAACCTATATTGGCGTAGACTTTAAGCGCTGGGCTAGGATCATTACCATAGATAGCAAAATTAATATCTTTTCTACCAGTATTAAATTCTGTGTCAACTAATGGTCTTATACTCAAAACATTAGAGCTTGAATCAGGGATTACTCCAACAACACTCTTTTGCATTGTTAAGTAACCAGCGCGAGTGATGGATACTACAGATACGGCGTTAATCGTTGTTGTTGTAACATTTTGATCTAATAATAATTCTATTATAAAACCATCGTCAAATACTATATCTGTAACTATTCTATAAACTGTCGCTGTTCCTGTTACTATTTCTACTTGATCTCCAACAGCGAATTCATCAACTGGAACATCAGCATCAAATATAATTTGTTTTAAACATATGCTGCCTGTTCTGGCATTAAACTTTGTCCAAATAATATCTTGTTCGGTAAGAAAATAATCATTAATATCGTATAGGCCTTGAATATATCCATTAGATGATGTGGTAAGAATTTTATTAGAGCCAACATTACTAATATTAATACTATTTCCACTAACAGATATTCCACTTGCGGCTAATATACGACCACTTGTTGAAACACTAAGTAAGCTGCCTGTTGCTAAATTATCTAAAAATAAATTAGTAGGATAAAGATTTGTAATAGCTAATGAGCCTTGTGAAGATATTGAGCCAGAGCCAAGTGATAATGTATTAAAACTCGCAGTAATGTTACGGTTGGCATTTGTAAATGTAAGAGATGTATTATTTTGTGTACCAATGGATAATGAGTTCAATGTTGAAGCATTAAATGATGATCCAGAGATAGTTACCGAGCCATTACTATTTAGATTTATTCTTTGTTGATTATTATATCCTATATTAATATTGTTTAATGATCCTGATATTAAACTTTGTTGATTATTACCAGAACTAACGCTAAGAACTAATCCGCCATAACCATCTGTAGTGTTAGATGCTATACTATATAATTGAGCATAGTCTTTTTGATTATTATTAGAGTCTTTACCAGCTAAATTAACTATTGAGCAAACATCTCCATTATTCAAACCTGATGGTTTATGATATACTGTGAGTTTTGCAGGTTGGCATGTGGTCCTATTTTCTAATCTTAGTATCTCACTACAACTATAATTAACAACATGAAAAATAGTTTGTGGTCTTGATCCTGATGGAATATTAATTCCTACTCTACCATCATAACTAAAGAATAGATTACGATAGTTTTGACCACTACCATAAATTATAAAATCGCTACTTTTTAGATCTTGATTAAATATTGTATTAGCATTACCAGATGTTGGGATAATTGAATGAGCTAATGATTCGGAACTTGATCCTAGCAATAGCTTATTGGTGTTTCCGGAACTCCAGTATAGTCGTGATCCTAGTAATCCATTTGAGCCATCATTATATTGAAAAGAATAAATATCTCCTCCTGGATTGGCTTGAGCAGAAAAATTATCCTCGTATGATAGTGCTGAAGAATATTTGTCGTTCTGGTTTAAACTATACCAAGTTTGTCCATCGCAAACCAGCCTGATTGGGTTTTGAACAGATGAGAATATTGAGCCATTATGGTCTCTAATAATAACGGAATGACCATCCGATAAGGGTTTAATATCCACAACTAAATTTCTACATGTTTTCGGATCCGGCAAAGAGCAGTCTATATTTTGAATAGTATTATCTACTATATAAATACTAGTAACAGAGTCTATACTAAAATGATTATTTTTTAGAACAACATTATGAAAATTAGTATTAAAATTAGAACTATTTACAAATAGATAAAACTCATTATTGGAACCAGAGAATGCTTCTTTATTATTGTTTTTAGATGAATTAGATATTTCTATTCTTTTAATAACTATATTTCCATCTAATAATTGTACTTCTCCAACCCCTATTTCCCATTTATAGTTATCCTTAATGTTTCTAACAAGATAAGGAATATAGTATCCAATGCTACTATTATCTAATGTTTGATATCCATTAATAGATTTATTAGGTACAAAATAATCATTATTAATTGAGCAATAAAAACCTATATTATTAAATATTTTAGTAGTTTTATTCATATTATGTTAATGATCTAGGATCAATATCTATATTAAAATTAATAGTATTATTTTCTGGATTTTTGGCTTTTAGGTCTCTAAACGCCCCCTTAATTGCTGATACCACAATTCCTGCTATATCTGGTCGTAATTGATTCAAAACCGTGTCTCCGTTGATGGTTACAACAACATCATGTTTTCCGGTAATAGTAATTTGTGGAGGAATATAAATATTACTAAGTATATTAGCAATATTATTTAATCTATTAACAAAGTTATCAATACTAGCAATATCGCCGCTAGTATTAGATACACCACCAGCAGCATTGTTTGGTTGTTTTAGATTGGACAATGCTTTGTCGAATGCTTCTGTGATACTACTTGTTATGGATCCGACTAGACCATTAAGATATTTTGTAAAATCGAATGATTGAGCATTTCCCATCATACCACCTAAGAATTTATATTGTGGTATGTACCCACCTTTATTTAGATAGTTAACTATTCCACCTCTAGCATAATTTCCGCTATTTATTGCTTCTAATACTGGTTTATATTTTTGAGTTGATTGTCTATTAATAACAAATTCGCCAGGCGTTAACATAGCCGGAACAGTATCTGTGCCTTTTGGAGCAAAATTAACAAAGGAGCCACCGCTAGCATATAATGGAACAGGACCTCCCTTAGCAAGTTTCATAGAAATTCCTTCTGGTAATCCTGCTTGTTTTGCTTCTTCTTTAATCTCTTCTTCTTTTTCTTTGATTCTAGCTTCTAATAATGTAATCAGTCTCGACGATGTTGGCAAAGCGCCATAAATATTACCAGTTAATAATAAGTGTGCTTCTGTTGCTTTTTTCTGTAGATTATCTATATCTGTGGCTCGTACCGCATCGGTTCTTAAAGATTTTATATTATTTTCAATTTTATCTACAGATAATCCTTTATATAATAGAGAATCTTGAACATTATACCACTCTCTTAGTTGATTCAAAGCGTCTATGAAGCTAGTATCATATAATTTTCTTCCTTTTTTATCGGTAGCTTTTGTATAATATTCTTTTAGTATATCAATTATATTTAATCTAGTCTTGGGTCCAGAAAATAGATTTTCAGGCGTTAATGCCATTTTATGAACATCTTGCCATGTTGTGGCTCCAGCATATTCTGGTTGTTTTCCTTTTGGATTTGTTCCGCTCTTTAGGCCAGTCTTAGGATCAACATCGTGTAGTATCGCGCCTTCTGCTAGATCAGTAATTTGATCAGATACTCCAATATCCACATCTCCTCCAGCAAAAGCTTTAGATCGTATTAAGGCAATTTCTCTATTTATAGCAGTAAGTACTGTTTCTTGGGTTATTGGTGGCGTTTTACGAAAATATAATGTTTTATCAAGACCTCCTTGATTAACTGTTACTGGATCCCCATATAATTTTCTATCTACTGGGATACCTAAGTTTTTCAAATATTCAGCACTTTGTGCAGGATTAGCTGGCTTATATAAGTCTACATATAATGATCTCCATGCATCTATAATAGCTCTTCTAGGAGATGTTACGTCGTTAATGTTGGTAGCTTCTTGTGCTAATTTTCCGGCTATCATACCAACTTGACTAATTTTATCTGGTGGGGTAGCTGATATTTTTATTCCTGTTCCATCAGCTAAATTTTGTGATAATACTGGTTGAATAGCACGGGCTATTGATAATCTGATTGGTTCACTAAACTTAGCTTCATCGCTAGTTACTTTTTCTCTTTGTACTGTTGCTGCTTTAGTTTTAGCGATTAATGTCCTAGCATTCTTTATATCTTCTTCTCGCTTCTTTTTGTAATTTTCTGCAAAAAAGTTTTCGACAGGAATTATATTCTTTCTACCATTAGTAGATGTTATTACGCTAGCTTTTTCTGAATCCTGTAAGCTCATTTTATATGTATCTGGTATATCAGTAAATAAACTAGAATCAATCAAACCTATATTTTCACCATTAAGATTATATTTAAATGGTTCTCCTGGAGGAGCAGTCTCTTGACCTGTTAATACGTCATATATTGGAGTATTATTCTTTAAATTTCCTAATAAAACATCTATAGAATCAGCATATAAAGATTTATTATTAGTTGATAATAATTCTGCTAATGGAAATTTAGATTTTGGATCTTGTGGTTTAACTATAATATAATTTAAAGGATCTCCAACAAAAGCCTTACTAATCGTATCATATAGTTTGCCATTGATTTGATCATATGTGAAATTAAATGGAGCAGTATCATATACTGATGGGGTTGTGGTAATCAATTTAACAAGTCCATCTTTACCTCCAATACCAAAAGCTGTCTGAGAACCACTAAAAATTTCTTCTCTAGCCCCTTGTATAGTATTGAATGCATTAGAAATCCATGGTAATTTTCTTGGATTTTTAGCGGCACCTGTGATCCTATCTTTCTGACTAATTTCTATAAAATCATTTTCAGATAGAGCAAATTTATTAGCATCATCAATATTCTTATATGCACCATTTTTTATAATATCATTTTGTTGTAAAATATTTTTCCATTGATCTTTTGGTATATTATATAATGTTATTGGAAATTCTATTCCTCCTTTATCGAATGGTTGACCGAGATTAAAACTAGCCCTAAAAGTATTTCTATTATATAAAGCTTCTAAATCAGCTAAATATTTTTTAATATTTAATGATGATTGTGACTCAACAAAATCTTTTTCTTTTTTCATATTATCTATAGCATTTTCGATAGCATTATAAATTGTATCATTCTTAACAATATCCGTATTTAAATATGATAACTGAGACTCTACGTCATTGTATGGAATATGCCAATCAGATGCTGTTTGGGCATATTGCTTTAATCCTCCAGCTCCGCCACCACGAAAACTACCTATGCTTCTAAAATTATCTATACCGGCTACAACTTGTGTCATACCACTTAATGCAGATTGTCTAAAACTAAGTATATTTCCTAAACCAGATCCTCCAGCGGCTCCTAAAATAGAAGGATCTTTTGTTAATAATCCTGGATTTGTAGTATCTTCATATGATAATCCCTCTAATATATAATCATTCCCTACTGATCTTACTTTAACAGAAGACTGAAAATTAGGAGCTTTCGATTTTTGAATGTTATTTAGTATTTCTTTTATATTCTTAAATTTATATTTATCATTATAGGTTTGTAAAATATTTTGATAATTCTTTTTAACAGTATCAAAATCGAGCTGTCTTATAGGCAATAAAGAAATTTTATCTCCATCTAAAACAGTATTACTTAAGTATGATGAATCTGGAAGTCTACCTACACTTTTAACTGAAATACCGGCATTTTGAGTGGTAGATGGAATAATTTTAGGAAAAGAAAGATTCGAACCAAATACAGCGTCTGTGACACCAATATCTGCCATTTGTATACTTACACCATCATATCCGATGCCTCTTCTGGCGTTTAAAGTACCAAGCTCAAGACCTGGTTTATTGTTACTACCTCCTCGAACTCCGGCAAATTCTCCCAATGGTCCAGATTTTTCTGAAATTGCATAATATGAATTGGGAAATTCATAGATTGGGTTGCTAGTTATTGCTGATCCAATACCAGTATTAGGTTTAACATAATCTGAAATATTCTTATCTAATGCTGGATATGTTCCACTTGTTATTAAGTCTTGTTGATTTCTTGATGCATAATCAGCTCCTAGAAAATCCATACCTCTAGCTTTCCATTTTTTATCAACAACAAGTCCACCATCAGCATAGTAACTTACCCTACCTCCTTTATTATAATTTCCACTATTAATAGTTTTTAGTAAAGATAAATTATTTTTTGTAGCGCTCTTATTAACAACAAACTCTCCAGGAGTTAACATAGCAGGAACAGTATCTGTTCCTTTGGATTGAAAATTAATTTGTTGGCCTTCGCTGGCATAAACCACGCCGCCAAGTCTCATACCGGGTGCTGGTTTACCATTATTTGCAAGTTCTACTAATTTCCATATACCATTTCGCATTTCATCTAATACTTGGTTTTCAAAATTAAGCTTAACACCTTGGATAGAATGGGCTAATTTTTCTGCTGCTATTTCAGCAGTATTTTGTGCCATAAGTTGTTGAATTTGTCCAAGCATCATATTAGCTTGAGATTGTTGAGCAAGACTACTTTTATAGTAGGCTATTGCTTCCTGCATTTCTGGATCTTCTTCTGGGTTTCTTAAACTATCTAATACTTGAGCAAATAACGGATTTACGCCTTGTCCGCTTTCTTTTAACATGCTTTCTAGTACATTTGCTCTTAATTCATTTTGTTTTTGTCCTTCTCCTAGTAATGGAGCTATCATATTAAATGTTTGAAGATCTTCGCCTCTTTGTTCTGATGTGCTTAAATTAGTTCTACCAGCCATATTATTACTTAATCGAGCTATAGAATTATTTAATTTAGCAACTTCTCCTGGATCGGAGGTAACAACTTTTTCAAGCAAGTTCATGCCAGCTTGTCTTTTAGCTTGAACTTCTTGAATTTTATTCATAGCGGCCTCGGCCATTTCTGTGCTATCCGCCATCTGTTTTAATGCTTCATAATTTTCTCTTAGACTAACATTAACGTTACGCAATCTATTTTGCATTAACATAAACTCATCACGACCAGCTGGTCCTCTATTAGCAGCAGTATCGCTCATTCCTTGTATTTGTGATCTAGTATTTTCTAGATTAAGAATATTTTGACCAATAGCAGCAGGATTTGTTGGTCCTCCTGTTAATGAGCGTGTTTGTTCATTAGCTATTTGTTGTTGTTGAAATAATGAAGTTGATTTCCCAAAAGCTTCATTAAGTTTTAGTAATCCTTGCGTTTGAATATCACTGGCTCTTCTAAATCGTGAATTAGCCTCTATTTGATAATCAACCATTTGATTCATAGCATTAGAATAATCATTTAGATTTTTTTGATAAAATTCTAGTGCTTTTATGGCTGTTTCTTCTGCTCTTCTAGCAGATCCTATAGCGTCTGCAAATGCTGGTACTTGTTCAACAATCTCGTCAAAACTTACATCTTTAGCGTCTGTTCCGCTTTTACTAATTTCAGCAAAAGCTTTATTGACTTGATTACTAAGTTTATCAGTAAGATTGCTTGGTAAACCTAAGTCTCTTAAATTTTTATCTAATGATGAGCGAATACCAGCAGCTATTCTTTCATTAGTAGCTTCTGGATTCTTTTCTATTTCTCTATTTACAGTAGATAGTACTGTCTTTTCTAGTTTGTTACCTAAGCCAAGAAGAGGGCTAACAATATCAGATTGCGATCCAAAAAATCCAGCAGCTTGACTCACTGCTTCTTTTCCTTCTCTTGGACTATAAGCGTCTAGGTTTCTTAACACATTTAAACTTTTAATAGCTATCTCACCAGATTTTGCATTACCGCTTAATGCTGCTGCTGATAATTCTGCTGATCTGCCCATATTATCTAGTTCAAAAGATGTTTTTTCAATCGACTGATCCATATTATTAAACATACGTTCTAAACTAACAATAAATTTTTTCATCTCTCTATTAAGTTTATCAATTTCCATGGATCGTAAAGAAGCTTCTAAGTTGATACGAGCCCTATACTCTGCCTCTTGAGCTATAACATTACGTTCCATAGCAGCTTTTTGCTGATCGCTGAGATTATTACTTGCTCGTATTCTTAATATTTGTTCTTGAATAACTGGATTACTTTGAGCTATATTTTTAGCAAGCTGTGTGGGAGCACCGGTTGCATCTTTTAATTCTCCCATAACGTCTTGCATACTAGTTCCTGTTCTTAATTTCTCTTCAAACAGTCTGAGGGTAGCATCAGCAACTGGTTTGTAAGCAGCAGATTGCTCTTTGGCCATATCGGGAGCCATTTTTTGCATATAGAAGTTTCTAGTTTTTTCTCCGCCACCAAAGGTATCAGTAGATGCTATATATGCTCCAATTCCTTGTTTTTCTAATATCATACTCCTTTGAGCAGCCTCGCTTCCTCCTCCCAAAGCATCAAAAAGATTAACCCACATAGCTTTAGGAACTTCAGCATCTATACGTATACCTTCGGCAACATTCGTGCCGGCAATGCTTAATTCTTGTCGAATATTATCTAATAAATCTAATCTTGTTATGTCTTTACTAAAATCTTCGAATGCATTACTTACTTTTTCCATAGCGTTTTCAACATTTTTTGCTGCTAATGCTTTATCAAATTCTCTAGCCGCATTATGAGCGTCTTTTAATGCTGCTGCTATTCCAATAGCTGCCACTCCTATAACTGCTCCAGCAGCAACAAAAGGATTACTCATAAATTTTATTATTTGTGGACCAATACTACTTGCTAAATTACCAACACTTCCACCCATAGAGCTTAGACTTTTTATAGTAGAGTCAACAGTGCCAGGTAATTGAGAGAGCGCAGCAAGACCAGTACCAAAAGTTGAACCGAAGCTCTCTATGCCAGCGGCGGCAACAACAGACCCTCTATCATTTTCTCCACCAAACATTTTTATAGCACTAGATAGAGCGGAAGTAAATGCTGTCACTCCTACTGCCCCCTTGGTCATATAAGAAGACATTTTATTTAGAGATTTTATATTATCGTCGTAGCCTTTACTAGCTTCTATAAGACCTGCACTAGCTAATGATTCCGCAGCTGCTGTTGTTATTCCAAGTTGTTCAGCTAATTTTTCTGATGCTATTTTTTGAGCTTCTGCACTAGTCATTGTACCATGGAATACTTGTTGTAGTTTTGTAGAACTACTAATGATATCATTTAAATTTAAGCCTTTACTAAATCCACTAGTAATTTCTGTAGCAATACTAGCTAATTCTTTTGATGCTAACGCTGGATTTATTTCTTTTATTTGTGCAATTAGTGAGTCCTGTATAGATTGTACTTCTGTATTTGCTTTATCTTTAACGTCTGTGCCTTTCTTTTTAGATGAATCACTTAATTCTTTTAGTTTAGTCTGTTTTTCTGTTTTAGACAAAGAAGCATCGTTCAATATTTTGGCTTTTTGTGATTGGTATTCTGATTTAATAGCGTCTAGATCTGCTTTTTTTCTTTGATTAATAGTTTCTAATCTGGTTTTATTTTCTAATGCTAAAATTCTAAGAGTATTTTGTTTTTCTGCCGGATTCATAAGTTCTTTAGCACTATCAATTAGAGCTTTTCTCATTTGAGCTACTTCTTGATCAAAACTAATACCTTTTGCTTTTGCTCTTGAGGCAACTAGATCTGTATCGTCTTGTGTTCCACTAAAAGAACCCGCCGAAACTGGCCTTGGAGGAACCGGTGGCGGAGCTGGCCTTGGAGGAACCGGTGGCGGAATTGGTCTTGTTGGAACAGGCGGTGAAACCGCCGAAACTGGCCTTGGAGGAACCGGTGGCGGAATTGGTCTTGTTGGAACAGGTGGTGGAGCCGCCGAAACTGAACTTGGTGGAACCGATGGTGGAACAAACTGAGTTGGAGCCGCTGATGAAGAGCCGGGCGCAGATTGCGCTCTACTACTGCTTAATGATTTTTCTGACTCAATAGCTTGAACAGCGCCAGTTTTACGAATCTCTATTAGTTGAGCTTCTAGTTTTCTAATTTGTTCTAGTTCAGATGCTGCTACAGCTAATTTTTCTTCATAACGTTTGGCCAACTCTTCTGGACTACCACTACTTCGCCCAGTTAGTCTAGCATCTATGGCTCCTCCTTTTGTCTTATAATCTCCTCCGTATGCTGCTATTTCTTCTCTTTCTATTCTACCAATCTCCTCTGGTGATGCTTTGCTGATTAATTCTTTAGCGACGCTACCAACCGGACCTTCTGTAGAATATCTTTTTAATAATTCTTCAGAACTTTGTGCGGGATTAGCCGCATAGTAAACTTTTCGTTGACGTTCATATAATTGTCTTCCGCCACCAACATCTTTTGGACCTTCTCCTCCCAAACCTCCCTGAAAACCTAATTTAGTAGCCGCTGTTCTATATATACCAACTAATTCAGCTTCTATTTTTTCAATAGCTTTTTGTGCTTCTTTACTTAATTCTCCACCATCTTTAAATTTTCTAATTCCAATACCTCCTCCTTTATTTAGTCCCAGAGCCTTCGTTGCTTTTTCTCTTATTATAAAACTTCCTACTGGTAGATTTGTTGGTATGCTATCACTAGTACCACTTCCCGGACCATTAAATATGCTAATTCCACCATCACTAAATCGCCCCATACCATTTTTATCAGCTTGATTCATACGGCTTAGTGTTCCATAACCAATTCGTTTAGCAAGTTTAGGAGGCACATAAGCCTCGCCGTTACTTACTAAGGCCGGAACAGAACCACCATCAGCAAAACGGTCTATGGGTCCACCATCGGCTCTTTGAAAATATGATAGGGCCATGCTTCTAGAATCAACAGGTTTTTGTGCTTTATTATTATTTCTTTTTACTTGTTCTGGATCATTAAGCAAGGTGGGACTCTTGCTATAACCGCTCTGTAGTATCCAAGCCGGATCGGTTGCTGGAGGCCATGTTTCTCTTCTTCCATAAAGCTTAGGATCTATTAGTGCTTGGTTTTTAGTCCAATTTTCTGGTTCTAATGGTGTTTTTTTAACATCTCCTCTGTTTTTAAAGTAATAAGCCCAGACCTTTTGAGCATCCGCACTTACCATACTTCTGTCAGAAGTTAGCATATCTCCTTTTTCACTAACAGCTTCCATAGCCACATCATACAATCTTGGTCCATATCCTTTAGTAGCTTTTGATAATCCAACATACCATAGATTATCTTTATATTTCATTGCTTGTACATATCCTGATCTACTCTCATTTTTAAGATATCCAACACTAAGCATATTTCCATCTTCTGTAACGCTTATTTTTCCAAAATCTTTTTCTTTTTTATTTGTTTGTTGGCTTCTATTTCCGTATAATCCTTGCATTAATCCCGACATAGCTTCTGTAGAATCTGCTAATCCTCCCAGAGCAAACTTTTGTCTACTTATTCCAGCACCTCCCAATAGGTCATCCAGAGTACTATCCAAAATTCCCCTTAAATTTTCATCTAATAATGGTAATTTTTGTACTAGTGTTGTTAAAAATTCTTCTTTGCCATTATCTTCATATTTATCTATAACATCTTGACTTATTTTACCTCTTAATAAAACATCATTAACTCTAGGATTAAGCGGCTTAAAGGCTTTGGCATTTGTGGTGGAGTTAGTTGCTGCCCAAGTTTTTCTTAATTCTGGAATATATTCTGGATCACTATTAACATATTTTGCAAATGACTCTTTGGCTGATCCCATCATCAAGCTACTTAGTCCACTAAGTTTATAACTTCTTCCATAAGCAACATCAGCACTATTATATCCAGTATTTCCAACCAGAGCATCAAAAGCATCGGCCACATCATCATTATTTCCACTAAATAAACTAGCAACTTTTGCCTTGTATGCTTCAAATGATTGAGCATTTTTAGTTCTAAGACTATTAAAAAGTTGATGAGTTAATTCATGATATAAAATACTATAATCTTGACGTTGCCTTGTATTAAAAGGATTAGTCGCTATGCCAACGCTACCACGACCACTCTGTTTTGCAGATTGTAATCTAGATTCTTTTGCAGCTTTAATGGCTGCATTATTTTTATCAATAAGAGATCTTTGTTGTTTTTGTAGATCGTTTAATTCTACTCTTAGTTTTTCTGCTAGAGCTACATCATAACCAAAACTACCATCTTCATATGTTGTAACAGAAGTTTTGATTGTTTTTAATATTTGTTTCTTTTTTTCTTCTATTAGTTTAGTATATCCAAATAAATCTTGTTTATCTTGTTCAGTATAACCATATGGTGTTAAATCTACTCCTTGTAATCCTCTGGTTCCTGGACCAGAAGGATCCTTGTTAAATAATGCTGTAGCAGGATAATTAACACCAAAATCTAACTGAGTTGGTATAGCAGACAAAAAGTCTGTCTGTGGTAATCCTATGACTCGTGCAAATTGTCCCATTCTTTCAAAAACTGTATTTCTACTTATTTTATCCTTAAACGAATTTATGAATAGTTCTCTACTAAAAGGAGATTCGTATCCTTTTTGTACAGCCTCTTCGTCTACAATCATTCTTTCATTACCAGGATACGTTGAAAAAACCTTCTCCATTTGTTCTTGTTCTAATAATTTTTCCATTTCCCGAACATAAGCATTACTTATTCTTTTAGGGAATTTGAATGTTCCAGAACCAAAGGTCGCTGTTCCTCCTTTAGCAAAGGCTTGTGGATTTTCTGTAAAGTATCTACTAAATTCTTCTCTGGCTTTTGAAAAACTATCTCCGTCCAAAGTTCTTTTTACTTCTGTTTCAATATTCGGAGGTAATCCAAAAAGTTGAGCTCCTCTGCCTAGTCCCTGTGGAAAATCTATTGCTCTATTTCTTTGTAAAGCATCAACATTTATATTATAACCCAATAATTGCGATAGTGCCGCTTCTAACATACCTCCTTCAATATTAGATTGTCCAAATTTTTCTTCTGCTGGTCCTTTAAGTTCTGGAACTTCACCATAACGAAAAGTACTTTTACCAGCAGCCATTGTTGCTCTAATATTTTCTTCACTATCATCGATTAATTTTTCAGCTCTTGCAACATTAGCAGCTTTAGCTTTTGCTATATTTGTTCCTAATCCTTGACTAACTCCAGTAACATCTTGTTCTAAATATGGTAATCCAAATCTATTAAGAGTTGAGGCTATAATATCCGCTGTGCTTTGAGGACGAGCCGTTAAGATACGACTAAACATCCTAACGTATCCAGGATTTTTTTGTTCTATACTGGCCAATCTTTTAGCTAGTGAGGTTGGTCTAGCTTGGGCCAGACTCTCCATAACTTTTTTTCTATCCGAGTAGGCTGGTAAATCTTCTTTACCATTTTTATCTAGCATTTTTGTTCCAAGAGCTAGTGTTTCATCAAAATCTATTGCTAATGGTTGAATTGGTCCTCGAATATTTCTATTACCTAATCCGCCTAATGCTGCTGTATCCTGAATATCTTCGGCAAATTTTTGACGAGTAGCTCTATTAGCCTCTTGCATAGCTTCTATTTGTGGTAAAAAGCTAGATTGAAATCCTCTAACATAACCATAAATTTCTCTACCATCCTCCAACTTCCAGTCCGAAAAATCTTTGTTATAATCTAATGGAAATAATCCGGCAATTGCAACTTTTCTCATGGCTGCTTCTTTTGCTTCTCTAGCAGCATCTTGTTTTCCTGTCTTAGCTAACGCCCTATTTATAAATTTAATAGCTTGTGCTATATTTTTACCAGCTTTAATATTACCAGCATTTAGTATAGCTCCGATCTCTCTTTCTCCGGATCCTAATCCTAGTATTTTTTTAACTCCGCTAGCATTTCCAAAACTGGATAATTGTTCTAAAATTACAGTTTCAATAGATTTTTTTTCTTTAGCAGCTATGCCCTCTACTGTTCCGCCAACGACAAATTTTTGAATTTTTCCACCGAGATTTCGTTCTATAGCATAAACAACGGCTGTATTGTCTGGGGTGTATGTTTCATCAAAATTTGGTTCTAGTCCAGATCTATACTTTAATTCCGCGGCCGTAATATCTTTACCAGTTTCTTTCTTTGTAAGCCCAAATTGTTTCTTTAATCTACCAGACAACTTAGGGATATCAGGAAATTTCTGATCCGGCGCTTCGATACCATAATTTTGTCCAACATAATTCTCGAACATGTATCCTCTTATAGCTCCCTTGCCACTATCGTTAATTTTCAAATCATCAATATTTTTATATGAAATTTGTTGTTTTGATAGCTGTTCTTCTGCTCCAGGTAGTTGCTTCTTTATATATCCTCCAGCAACATATTTATTCATCCTTACCAAATTGCCTCTTCCATACTTATTAACAGCTCTATTACTCATTACCACTTCACCAGGTTCTAACAATGCTGGAACTTTGTCTCCTTTTCCACTACCGGGAACACTGCCTCCTTTAGAAAAACCCAAAATACGACCACCACCACTAGCAGTAGTTGGTCCGCCGCCTCCGAAATCTTTTCTATCTAAAGTAGCATCTAAATTAACTAAAGCAGCATAAACATTTTCTAGAGAACTACTATTACTAGATAAAGCATTAGTATTATTTAATAACGCAGAATTATATGATGCTAAGGTGCTATTAATAGATACTAAGTTGGTATTCAATGCAGTTATAGCTGGTGTTAAGGCATTAATAGAAGACATTGAAGATACCAAAGAATCTATTTTACCAGAAAGCTTATCTAGAGCGGCGCTATTTTGATCCAAATCTCTACTAACTTGTTCTGTTTTAGCTCCAACTAAACTACTACCCAAATTACTGCCTATAGATCTTGCTATTCCGGGTTGTTCTTCTCCCTCTTGTCCTTTTGGTACTTTCTTTAATCCTCCTATAAAACCACCAGTAAATTGAGTAGCACTTCTTATACCGGCACCAGCTCCTAAGATTGCTAAAACCGGTAAAACTCCTTTAAGAGCACCACTAATTTTAATTAATCCACTAACTAAACCAAGAGCGCCTTTTGCTAATGTTTGAAATGTATCACTCTGTCCTAAGCTACGAATTAATGTTAAAAATTCTTCTCTTACTTTTACAATTTGATTAGCCAAACTTAATTGTGCTTTAGCAGCATCTGCTGCTAAACTTCCTTGACCAGCTTGTGCTACTTTAAGTGCTTCTTGAGCAGTGGCGAACTGTTGAATCAAAGGAATAACCTTTCCGATCTGTCGAAATCCACCAAGCTCTTCAACAATTTGACTAAATCTTATATCTCTTGGATCAATTCTGTTGAGTCCTTCACTTAATAATTGTACAGCTTTATATGCTCCAACAAATTTACCCTCAACATCTGTTAAGCTTACTCCATATTCTCTTAGTGCTTCGATTGTTCCTTGTCTTTGAATACGAGTAAAAATAGTTCTTAATCCAGTAGCAATAGTTTCGGCACTTTCACGAGTTGTAGCACGAACACTAGTAAATACAGCAATAAATTCATTTAAAGCGTCTGTGCCTTCGCTAACTCCTTTGCTGGCATTTGCAAACACACCACCGGTACGCTGTATAGCAGCAATAATATCGCTACTTTCCACAGCAAAAGCAGCAGCCACAGCATTAACAGACCCGAGAGCTTTTTCTAGTTCTTTAGCGCTTATACCAAACTGTCTCATTAATGCAATAGATCCTTCTACGGTTTGATTTATATCATCAAAACTAGGAGCTAAACTACTACGAGCCAGCGCCTCTAATGCTGATCGTGTCTCAGTAGCGCTCAAACCAGCTTGTGCTAAAGTACTAGAAACCTTAATTAAACTATCAGAACTAACACCTAATCCAATAGATAATCTACTTATTTCATCCTGCAATCCTTTTAATCCTTCGGCGCTTTTACCAGTAACTTGTTGTAATCTTACCAGCTCTCTATCAAATTCGATAAAACTTTTTAAACCGCTATTAATAGCTCTGTTGAGACTAAAAAATACTCCAGTAACAGCACTAAATGCCGCAAAACGACGAACAGCAAGAGCGCTTTGACGACCAAACTCTTCCATTTCTGTACGAGCAACGCCGACGCTTTTGGCGCTTTTTGACGCTGAAACTCCTAAATTATCTGCTCCTTTTGCTGCTTTACTAAGATTATTGGATAGTTTTGTTGAGGAATTTCCAACATTAGATACACTTTGACCAAAATTTCTAATAGCATTAGAAGCTGCTGTTGCATTAGACGCTACATTTGCTAAATTAGTATTTAAATCTTGTAAAGACTTATTTAGTTTTGATGCATTATTAATAGCAGCTGGATCAATTTTTATATTAACATCACCAGTAATAGTTCCCAACTGTTTCTTAATATCAGAAACTATTTGTCTAACATTAGACGGTCCCCTCAAATTTAACTGAGCAGTTAAGTTAAAAGCTTGAGCCATAAGCTAATTTCCTGAATAATAAAAATATTCCCCGCTTAGAGTATGATCTAAACGGGGAATAATATAACCCAATATTATATACACTATTTTACTAAGTTGTTGACACTGTTTGTTCAGTTGAGGCGGAAAGTTGGGGTTGTTCTTGTTCAACAGCCTCTTCTGCTTTAACTGATGGTTCAACTTTGTCATTTTTGGGTTGTTCCTCATCTAATACTATTGGATTTCCATTTTCATCTAGGAAGGGTTGACTATCAACAAGGTATTCTCCATCTTTGTCTACTTTATTACCAAATTTATCAACAAAGTTACCTTCTTCGTCAATAAATCGGCCACTCTCGTCTATTAGCCTGCCTTCTCTATCTATTAATCTGCCCTTTTTATCTACTAATCTTAGTTTATCATCAATAAATTTAAATTTCTTTAAAAATTTATTTTCTGGTAAATTACTTTCATAATCATTATCTAATCCATACAGCATATTAGCCAAATTTTGAGCACCCATAATAGCAACCTTTTCGGTTGAACTATTTAGGTACTCTTCCATATTTTTATATACTGGTTGTTTAGTATCATTATACACCAAACAAACACTTACTAAATAATTAAATCTACTATTGTCAGCTTGGCCTTCGGCGCTATGATTATCCAAACTTGTTCGTACACTAATAAGATCTCTTATTTCATCACGAATACTTTTCATCTTAATAGCTAAATCCTTAGCCTCGTTCAAACTAAAACCGCCTTTTGCTAATCTTTTTTCTCCTTCTAATAATTCTCTTTGAAGTTCTGTAAACTTAGCTTGCTTTTCGTCATTCCATAAGCCCTGATCCTCTAGTAAATCATCAAGCTTGGCTCGTACCACACTTTTGCTTTTAATAGCATCGGTAAAAGCTTGGTTATAAACCTTTTGTGCTTCTCTTTGATTATCTAGTGTGGGGCTACGAACCAAATATTCTTTTTCGACACCGTCAACTTCTACTTTAAAGGTTTTGGTCTTCATGCATCCTTCTCCTGTCTAAGGTTAAATTTATAGGTATATTTATTATTTACTTTATTTTGTGATAAGAATTTTTTTATATCATCTATTGCGGATCTTGCTTGTTTATTACCATTATTTAATATACTATTTCTAGTATATTCCCAAGTATCCCAAACAGGATTATTATCTGGTTCATTTTCCCAAATATGTCCGAAGCTATCTTCGAATCGTGCTAACGCACCAATCATTGTTGTTTGAAATCTTTTATATATATTATCTAGTAATTCTTGTTCGCTCATATATTATTTCCTATTTTTCATTTGTTGATTAAGTTGACTTCTAAGATCAACCTGAACATCTGGTAATTGACTTTCTTCTGTTAGTCCAAATTTATTAACATGCGCTATTTTACTTTTCATTCTATTTAATCCTTCTATATTATTTAATCCAACTATTTCTTGAGCTTCGTCATTGTTGTTTGCAAATAAGAAAACCTCTTGAGCATTTTTAAGTTTAGGATTAAGATTATCTACTTGTTGTTGCTTTTTATCTTTTTCTATTTTACGTTTTTGAACTATCATCCATCCATCCAAAGCATCGTCATCCTCAATAATTTCATCCGCTGGACATTCTGGATGCTCATAAACCCTATCATACATTTGACTAATACCAATTATTGTACGTTGATCATCTGTAATATTATTTCCTTGCTGACTAAATATAGAATTCTTACTAACATTCCAATACGATCTCCATATATGGCTACGAGCTAATTTTTTAAAATCGGATAATCCTATGCTATGCTTATTAAGCTCATTAACAACATTATTAAATAACATGTAGTTATTAGTATTATTTTGGTTATTAAAAATTAAGCTATTATTTTTATAAAGAGTATGCGTAATAATAAATTCATTTTTTATACTATTTGCATACCCTTCCAAAGTATTAGAATATAGTTCATCCTTTTTACCTAGTATAGTGCTAAGTTGTTTTTTATAATTGTCTAAATTCTTTTTAATAGTATTTTTTTTATCTGTAAATTTAAAATTACTATAATAATCTGCTTTACTATTTTCTATCTTTTTGTCTAAATCCTTAATAATCATATTTGTATCTTTAGTCCATAAATTTAAGTAAATTAATAAATTATCTAGATTATCCTCTCTAAGCCAATCATTGTATTTTTCATCATTAATAATAGTGTTATAAAGAAGTTGTGCCTCATATTTAATATCGATAGTAGCAGATTTTAGTGTGTATCTTTCGTTATTATAAGTAAAAACTAAGTATCCACAAAAAATTCTATAGAATAATAATTCCAGATCCTCATTCATCTAGACCTTCTGGTAAAGCTTTTTTAAGTTTTTGTAACTCGTTGTCCTTATCCTGAAGTTGTTGTCTCATAATTTCTAATACTTTTTGAGTATTATAAATATCAACATACAACTTACCTATTATATTAAATAACTCATCCATAATCCATTTTCCGAACAATTATTAAAAACTATCAGTCACCAGTAATCTCAGCATCATTTACAATATCGACCCATTTACCTTCGGCAAAAGTACCGCTAGCGTCAACAACAAACTTATTAAATGTTTGATAACTATAAGTAATTGTTGCATTATCTCCACCAGCTTCACCACCAGTATAGTTAACACTAGTAAGTTTATTCTTACTGCCAAGATCCAAAATAAGTTGATCGCTTGTGCCACTACCACAGACTACAACCTTAACAGTTTTGTCCTGTAGATTTTTGTAAACAACATTACAACCAACTTGACCATCAAAATCTTTAGCTTCAACATAGTCACCACTAGAAGCAATAATTTCAAATTCGCTTGTTACCTCTACTGGGAATGTTACATAACGATAGTATGGGGCCATAGCTCCAAGTTCGTTGATAGCTTCACGACCCAAATCTGTGCTAACAGTAACGCTCTGTAAGAATGGCATTGTGCGACCTTCTGGAATCGGAATACCACCACCATTACCGGTTGGAATTGTACTTAGCGAACTGTTAAACTTGTATCGACGACCAATAGCTGGAGCTGTCATTGTGCCAGCATCGCTATTACTGCTAAAGAAACCACTAGCAGCACTAGAATTAGCAGCATATAATGAACCACTATTCCAGTATTTATTATTTCCGACTAGTGTCACATCTTCTGTAGCATTACCATCAACAGGAATTGTGAAACTAACACTACTAAGATACATACCAGAGCAATCAACAAATACGCTTGGAGTTCCAGTTGCTGCGCTATTAGTATCGGGATAAATACCTAATCTAAAATTAACACGATTATTTGCTACTGCTGGTAGTTCTTTCTTAACAGCGCCAGTGATGCCTGTGGATCCACCCATGCACATTAGATATAATGGAGGAGTACCATCAATAACTTTATTAAGACTAACCTCTACTTCTGGTACATCTTCAACGTTTTCATACAATTCGATTTGACCTAGTTGAAAAACTTGTTCTAGAGTAAAGTTTGTTGTTATACCAGCGCTTTGTACGCCGCGAGGATAGTACCATGTTGTGTATTGATTACTACCTGTGTCATTTTGTGGTTTGAGAGCGATAGCTTGTGTTGCATAAAAAATTCTATTATTTCGTGCCATTGAAGATCTCCATTATATGGGATATTGTGTTATACTTTAGTACACCTTTTTGAACAAATTACGGGAAAATTTCTATTGACCATCGTACAATACCGTTGTATAGTGAACTACTCAAAGAATTTAATTCTCCAATGGTACTATCTTTAATAGTACACCAATAACTAGGAAAATTTTGAACAATATTTGGATAATTATACCCACTAGGATTAATATTTCCAAATTTATTAAGAGAATATCTATTATTTTTAATAACATCATTTACATCGTATAAATATACTGTTTTATCTTTTTGATGCAATAATATGTCTATTATGGTGTTCCTTTGGTTTGCATTTTCGGTATAAATATGTAAAAATACATCTTGTATAATAATATTATCAACTGTTCCTAATTGGTGAGGAATTTGAGTAGTTCTTGGTATTAGTTCCACAATAATTGCTGGTAATTGAACCCTATGAACACTGGTTATGCTATAATCTTGTTTGTTAAAAGTAGATGGATTATATGTTTCTTTTTGAACCTCTTTCCACCAAAAATTATCGCTACTTTTATATACTTGTATATATCTATAGGAATAATTAGCAGTCACCGTACTCTTGGCTGAAACAGAATTATTAAATACTATTTGACCGAGAGGATAATTAACATTATATCCATAATTTCCGCTACCTGTTGGGGCTGGTAAAAAGGTATTATTAAGATATAATCCCGAAAAAGTAATTGGACTACCACTCTCATAAACTATACCGCTCTCATAAACCCAATCCTTGCGCGGAGACTGCCATACTTTATCTTTTAGGATAGGATCGTCGGCACTTTTTAAAATATGGTATGAGCCACCGCCTACGCCACTAGTGGGAATATTAACATTAACAAATCCTCCAATATGTAAAAATGACCAATCTAGAAAACTTTTAACATTATCTTCTAATAATGATATGCGATTTTTATTTGTAATAGAAGATACGTTATGAAAAGTAGTCATAAAAGATCCTCTATATTAGTTTGAATAACTTTTGAAATTTTATCACTAATTTTATTTATTGCTCTTGTTGTCCAATTGTTATCTTCTGTTCCAGCAAAATTGACAGGTACTCTCCAGCCATTAGGATTACTTACCATAATAGCAGATCCTGTGCGTGATCGATAGCTATTATTAATATAGGTTATACTATAATCTTGTATGATTTTATCATTTCCTTTTAATAATAACCATTCTAACCAAGGTAAAGATTCTCCTTTTTCGGTTTTTGTCATAGCAATATCCATACCTATAATACCATTAATATCGGAACTACGAATCATAGATAGTGTAAAACCTCCACTTAATCCCCTGCCTGATACTTTAATAGGATTATTAAATATCTCTAATGTATTAACCATAGCGTCTACAACACCATCAACTTCTCCGGTATTTAGTATTCCAAATTCAGCCCGTAAAGTCCCTGCTTTTAATGAAGAATATTCTGGTTCTGATATTAGAGCTTCTTTTACTAAATTTTTTATTTCAATAGTAATTTTTGATAAAGCCTTATTCATAACATTATCCATTTGATTTTTTAAATTTTCTAGGATAAGTTTTATTATATCACTATCATTTTCTAATAAATCCAATGAAAATTTCATTTTTTCTTCCATAAAGTAAAAATATACCTATTATCACCGAATCCTGCTGGTTCAGGATCTCCAGCTCTTTCATATTTAAAATGAGACAAGTTTGTTAAACTATTATCAAAGATAATTTCACTAGCATTCTTAACTTTATTAAGCAGATTAATGTTGCATATACTTTGAACTGATCCATCGGGAATATTAATAACCTTGTTGTTGGTATTCAAAAAGTATTTACTATCAAAAATAAAAGCTAGATAAATTGTTTCACTAGAGCTACTATTCTTAATTTGTCCTAATCCTAAACAAACAGGACAAACTCCTCCCTCTGGAAAAGGATTCGGTCCCGATCCATTATATATATTACTAGATAACAAAGATATATTATCAAAAATACAATTATTACAATAAGTATTATTTATACTATTATCATATATTATCTTACAAGGTAAGCTTAGAGCATTGTTCTCTAATAAACTATCAATAGCATTATTAAAGATACTTTTTAATTCACTCGAAATAAGACCACTAAAAGGATTGCTCATTGTTTAATACTGATAGATAAAATAGGAGAATTTTTAAGACTAATGCTAGTGTCTGCAATTTGTGTAGAACCAGAAACAACTTGTTTTCTAATTGCTATAGTATTGGTAATAGAATTTATATTAATCAAATTTAATATTTGAACAGATGCTGAGACATTTTTTGTATTGGTATAAGAAGTAGAATTAATTATCATATAGTTTTAGGTTCTCCAATAAGTCCTGGGCCAGCAGGAGCATAAGGGGCTTCAGGATCATTTATAGAGAGTATGCATAATTGTGCCCAGTTATCTGCTTCATTATAATTATTCCAAGGATCACCATTTGGCCAGTTTGGTTGATATATTACCGGAACATTATTGCCGGATACGAATATATTAACAGCAAAAGTTGAATTATCGATACTGTATATTAAATTCATAATTTTACCTTTATTAAGAATTAAAAACTATATTTTTCCAGTTATTGTTACTTATAGATCTTTGTGTCCAAGTAATTCCATTTGACGAAGTAAATGATACTGATCCTATGCCGACAGCAACGAATGTATTATTTCCATATGTAATATCTCTCCATCTAAATCCAAGTCCTGTTCCTTGTGTCCATGAAATACCGTCACTAGAGTATGCTGTTATAGAACTATTATCGATAAGAGTTACATAGGTATTATTCCCATATGCTAAACATTGCCATAGTTGTGCTGATGGCAGAGTAGATGAACTCCACGAGATTCCATCACTACTATAAAGAACAGTATCGGTATTATAACCTATTAGTACAAACTTATTATTACTATATACAATATCTGTCCAGTCTCCGGATACTGGTAGTGCTCTTTGAGTCCATGTAATACCATCAGACGATGTGGCTATTACAGAAGAACTACTGGCTACAGCGACATAAGTACTATTGCCATATGCTGCTGCAACCCAATTAGCATTTGGTAATATAAAAGAATTCCATGTTACTAAATCTGTGGAATATAAGCCCGTAGAACTATTAGCAAATACTAAATATTTATTATTACCATAGATGGTTTTTGTAAATAAATTATTAGGATGACCTATACTATAGGTATTATCTGACCACGATATCCCATTTGTTGATTTATCAAAATTGCTACTGTTATACGCTATAGCTAAATAACCATATGGTCCATATGATAGTCCATTCCAGATTCTATTATTAGAAAAATTACCATTTGTCCATGTTTCTCCATTGCTAGATCTTGCATTAACGGAATTATCTGTTGCTGCAATAAATAGAGGACTAATCGATTGTGTTGCTGTTGGAGAGGGAGTAACTGTAGTAGTAGCTGTTGGCGTAGCTGTTGAGGTTAATGATGGGGTTGGCGTTAGAGTAGACGCAGGAGTTGCTGTTGGCGTAGGAGTATTTGTTGATGTTATTGTGGGCGTTGATGTTTGAGTATATGATGGTGTTGGCGTAACAGAAGAAGTGTTGGTTGGTGTTGATGTTTGTGTTACGGTTGGAGTTGTGGTTAATGTTGGTGTTGATGTTTGTGTTACGGTTGGAGTTGTGGTTAATGTTGGTGTTTGTGTTTGTGTAGATGTTGTGGTTGGCGTAGTGGTATTGGTCGGTGTTGCTGTTAGCGTCGCAGTATTGGTTGGTGTTACTGTTGGTGTCGCAGTATTGGTTGGTGTTGCTGTTGGTGTTTGACCGACAGAAGCGGTTGGTGTCGGCGTTTGAGAACTTGTAGTTGTAACTGTTGGAGTAACTGTTGGAGTATTGGTGGGCGATGGCGTTGGAGTGATATTGGATGGGCTTAGATTTCCATTATTACAACATAACCAGTAATAATTAGGATCGTTAAAATTAAGAGAATATAAATTTTGTATAGTATTTATAGAAGGATCAACATCTTTACTGGTATCCAAAGTCTGAAAAGATGTTCCAGTTTTAACTATACTACGACCATTATTGATATTATTCGCACTAATAGACTTATCTATAGTCATAATAATAAATTTCTATTGTTAAAGGTCGCTGTTATAAGTGATAATAAGCTTCCATGAATCAATGCTACCACTTCCGGATGGATCAGTGTCTTTAACTATTAATTGCCATACTCCGGTAACAGCATAATTAAATAAATGATCAAAAGAGTTATTTAGGGTCTCGCTATTATAATTTATTAATGAAGTCTTATCATATATTCTACAAGTTTGACCATTACTAATATTATGTAAATATTGATTACTATCAGATTTATTACTAAACATAAAACTAAAATTATTATTGAAATTTGGTATTTTTTGATTAGCAGAAAGTAAGATTTTGTTTCCACTGGGTGGGGCTAATAGCATAACCAAATCGGTTGGATTTGAATGACTAAGTTTATTAACTGCTAGTTCAATATTAGATATTAGTCCGGTATTGGTAACGGTTACCGATCCTGTAACAGTTGATAAGTCGTTGATAATTAAACCGCTACCATTATATACTGTCGAAAATAAATCTAATGGTCCACAATCATATGGTAAGCAAAAATCTGTGATTTCGGTAGTTGTTGGCGTTGGTGTTAATGTACCTTGTGTTGGTGTCGGTGTCGGTGTTTGTGTAATTACTTCGCACGGTTCCACATTAAGATTACATTGAATATCAATAGGAGTATTTCTATCAATGATAGTAATAATACCCTGAGAAAGCCTAATATTATTAAGTAGTGTTGTTTGATCCTTAATATCTAAATCATATGATGCAGAATCAAAATCAAAAGTATTGGTAATTTCAGCACTTAGCTTTATATTAATTTGTCCCAAATTATTAGCATTTAAGCTCCATCCATGAGCTTCGTATATCGCTGGAGCCAAGCTAGAATATCTACACACTCTAGTTTCATCGCCAGAAAGAAGCGAAAACTGTACACATTTATCTGTTAAATTAATAGGATTATTATTTTCATCAGTATATAAAAAATTAATCTCAAAATCAGATCCTTTTTCAATATTAAAATTATAAATTGCTGCTACCATAAAATTTCCTATTAGCTATAAAGGTCTCTAGCGTGATCACCAGGATATCGTAAATAACTCGGATCAAAATTATTACCAACAAACGGACTAAGAATACCCCGTAGTAAGCTAGTATTACCTATTTCATAATCAAGTTTTAGATCCTCATACATTTTACAAGGACCATTAACTAAAAGAAATTGATAAGAGCTATTTCCACCAACACTAATATTAGCTGGTCCTAAAGCGGCTCTGATACCCTCTGTAGCGGCCCGTGTGCGTAAACTACTTTGATCTAAAAAGCAAGACGATTTTAATGCTATAAAACTAATAAAATCTACATCTTTATTTTCTAAAAGAGTAGGATCAGGAATTATATCAGGATTGATAATATTAATACTATATTCGTTATTTAAATTAACTTCTCTTGTAACGTATTGAGCCGCTACAACTATTAGTTGCTGGATTCTTTCGTCACTATATGTTGGATTATCACTAAGATCATTAATTAAACTACGAACTATAATTGGTATTTCTAGCTGCCAGCTCATAGGGTATCCCCTGAAGGTTAGTATTTAACTTATACACCATTTTATAAAGTAGCAACTAGCTTAATACGCTTCAGGTCGGAGCTGGTGAATTTGATCCAACTTTATTATTTTGTTCAGTTAAATTCTTGCTTATAGAACTTAGTTTCTCATAAAGCTGACCAATAGCGACCAAATCACTGGCCTTAAAAACCCCCCTTTGAGTAGCAAGATCAATAACCACCATTAGATTCTGAATATCGCCTTGATTTAATTCCATAGTTTTTCCCTTTATTCTGGACTATTAATTGGAGCAATAACACCCTGTTCTGCTCCTGCTTTTCCTATATATAATAGTAATGATTGCACTATATTTGCAAGGTCACTATCTTCTGCGCTTTTGCTTAATAAATTATCAATAACTAACCAAGTTCCATTATCGCCGGGCATATATTCTGCCACACCATCAAATACTCCAAATTTTTTCAAACGAACTCTAGCGGTAGCCTCACCGCCCAAAGTTCCCGCACTAATAATTATTTCTTCAACCCATAATTTATCATATGTTTTTGCTGGAACTGTGGATACTATTGCTGGACTTAAAACTGGTAACATATTAATTTCCTTCTAGAATGGATAAACGGTCTTTTAAGTTATTGATCATAATTTGTTGTTCTTGTATAGCTTTAATCAAAAGTGAAACCATATTGCTATAATGTATAGCATCTGGCCTATTTTGATTATCATATTGTACAAATTCTGTTAATCCTATTTCATCTACTTCTTCGGCAATTAAACCACCAAATATTTTGTCTCCATCGTTATGGCTTTTAAATGTTACACTTCTTAATTGTAAAACTTCATTTAGTCCATGAGTGGCATCATTTATGTTGGTTTTATATCTTAGTGATGATGTTGATCTATATAAAAATCCATCACTACCAACTACCACATTAGCAGCAGTAGATGTTAGATTATTATATGGAGAAACTGATGCTGTTCCAGTATTTATGGCTCCGTCATCTCTTGTATATAAAAGAGCTGCTCCACTACTATTCGAAACATAAAAAGAAACTGTTGAACTAGTAGCTCCAGATCCTCTTACCTCAAAACGATATGTTGGCGATACACCAATGCCAGTATTACCACCAAAATAATTTTTACCAGTATGTTCTACATATATACCCCATCTGTTAGTAACTGTAGCACCAGAACTAGCATCACTACAATAAATATCGAAAGCATTTGTTATTGTTCCGGTAGCTCTCCATAGTAAATGTTGTATTCCAATTGCTGTTGTAGTTACTGGTGAAACAGCAGAGGTATTATAATGACCATATTGATTATATATACCATATAATGCACTTAATGTGCCAATATCATTAGTTAATGCATAATTACGTAGATTATTATTAGCTATACCAATACTACTACCACTATTTGTTATTCCAGAATTAATCTTAAAATATGTATTTATAGCTACATTTCTGATAGCATAATTACCATTAGTTGTAGCATAACTATATGTGGCGCTTGATAGATTATCTCCAGTATTGGTATTGGTAAAATCTTTTATAGCTACTAAAGATGGATTTGTAGTATACGAATCTGTTCTTGTTCCACCTCCAATAACTAATTTATAATCATTAGAAGGAGATGCTCCTAGTCCAGTATTACCGCCACTTTGTACTGTTAGTAATGTGCTGTCACCAGCTCCATAACCACTATTTTCTATTAATTTTAGAGATCTTGTCCCACTTGAAGCATCGTTTTGCCATGCGAAACCACCTTTTCCATTAACATCAATTTGAATAGCAGCTTTGCCAGTACCACCACTTGTTGTTTGTAAACCTTGGGTTGTTATCAGTCCATCGCTAGCTGTTGTATAGGATAATATACGACCCCTAATATCAACTTTAAATCCACTACTGACTGAACTTGTTCCTATTCCAACATCTCCAGTTTGATTAATTCTTAATCTTTCTGACCACGTTGCAGAATTAGCTCTATTGCCAATAATGAGAGATCCATCATCCGCACCTAGAATTTTAACGCCATATCCGCTACCAAAAACGCTAGCCTTAAATTCTATACCACCAGTTGCAGCAAGTGTAGTTACACTACTTTCATTAATCTGTAATGTACCCTCATAAGTGGCTCTAGCTGCTGAAATATTTGATGATCCACCCGCAATCATTAAACGAGTATTTGCAGAATTAGCTTCGCCTATTGTTACATTTCCATTAGCGGCTATTCTCATAGCCTCAGAAAAACCAGCCCTCATAAACTTAAAGACACCGGTAGTATTGTTACCACCAAGACCCACCACCATATTACTACCATCAATTAACTCAAGAACTCTAGTTTCATTATTACATTGATCAATTAAAGTGGCATTGTTTTGAGCGTCATCATGAAGTATTATTTCTCCACCATTTTCGTTATAGTTAAATCTATGAGAAATTGACCCACTGTTTAGTTTAAAATCAATATTATTACTTGCTGTGATTCTAATCTTTTCTGTAGCAGCACTATTAGATCCGCTAGTAACAAATATTGTCATTCCATCAAAATAATCAGCATTAATACGCCCCATTTCTACATTAGATCTTCTAAAACTGATTCCAGCACCATTAGAAAATCCACCACTAACTTCAGCAATAATGACCTGTTCTTCTGATGTTGTTGAATTATAAACATGCAAATGAGATGAAGGGCTACTTGTTCCTATTCCAACATTTCCAGAACTATCAATAACAAACGGAGAAGTATCACCAGTAACATCATTAACAACAAAACAGTTTCCAGTACCATCATGAGTAATAGTAAGGGGTACATTTGTACCGCTAGAACTAATTGTAATTCCAGTTGAGAAAACCGTAGCAGCGGTAAATGTTTTAGCACCACTAATAGTTTGAGTTCCAGTAGTTCGTACAACCGTACTATCAACAGCTATACTATCCGCACTAACACTTATTCCATCGCCCTGACCAATATCTATTGTTCTATTTGCCGCAAGACTTCCACCACCAGCCAATCCGCTTCCTGCGGTAATAGTGGTACTAGTATCTGCCTTAGTACCTATTTGAGTTTGTATTGCACTTGTTACACCCTTAACATAACTTAATTCTGTAAGTGAAGGATAAGTACTAGTACTAAGAGAAACAACATTCTTATTAGCATCAAAACTTGCTACTGTACTAGCCGTTTGATTAGATATAACTAATCCACTAGCAAAATTTCCGCTACCAGTTACATTTAATAAGCTTCCATCAAAAGATAAATTACTTTCAGCATTAATTCCAACGGTTGATCCGGTGCTAGTTAGAATTCTATTATCACCACTGTTACTTATAGTTGGAAGTAATCCACTAACACTACTATTAAAATTACTATTATTAATATTTAAAGTAGTAAAATATCCACTAACTGCTGTTATTGTTCCACTAGTAGTTAAATCATGATCATTAAAATTAATACTCATAGATCTCTCTTTTATGGAATAAAGTTATATTTTTGTCCACCCATATAAGGTGGAGTAACTGTTGGTGTGGGCGTTGGTGTTTTTGTTACAGTATTTGTGACCGTTGGTGTTATCGTAGGAGTTGTTGTTGGTGTGGTTGTTGCGGAAGGAGTTGGGGTTGGACTAGAAGCCACTCCACTATAAATTGTTTGAACCAAATCTACTCCTGCTGTCCAAAGAATATTATTACTATTTAATCCATTAACATTAATATCTAAGCTATATGTTCCGGTATTGGCCACAACAGTTGCTGTTACTCCATTAAGACTGCTATCAATAAAGTTTTCTTCTATAAGTGATCCAACCAATGATGTTGTTGAGCTATTTCTTTTAATACACCCTCTAAAATTCCAACTAGCAGCACCCTCATTGGTACTACTAAAACAATTTAAATTAATACTAAAATTCCATACGCTATTTGATGATAATACTAATTTAGAACTTACTCCATCGGTATATAGAGTTGTTGAACTATTATCTGATGTACTATTTCTAACAGTAAGCGAGCTTTTTTGAGAATCACCAGTAATATTAAAATAGCCATTACTCAATCCTAAGTTTCCGTACGGATCGGTTGTGCCAATTCCTAATTTATTTCCACTAGATAAAAATATTAATCCGCTTTCGGCATCTATTCCTGTGCTACTTCCATCACTAGTTAATAATCTATTATCAGAGTAATTATTTATTGATACTCCACCAGCCGATCCAGTATATGCTATATTGATTATATTACTACTATCATTATAACTAATATTAATTCCACTAATTCCAACTAGTAAATCATTTACTCTATCATCAACAGCCTCATCCCAGTTGGTAATATCGCTATTTGTATGAGTGTGACCACTTAAACTTACGCCAGTACCATTAACTTGTAAACTTTGAGTAAAATTACCGCTAGGAGCGCTAATACTTCCAGTAAAAGTTGCTCCGCTAAGATTTGCTTTACCAGCTAAAGTATTTGTAATCGTTGTGCTAAAATTAGCATCGTTTCCTAGCGCTGCTGCTAACTCATTCAAAGTATCCAGGGTAGATGGCGCAGAATTTACAAGATTACTAATTTCTGTTCTTACAAATGAGGTACTAGCTATTTGATTAGTATTTGTACCACTAGTTGCTGTTGGAACTAATGGAACTCCTGTAAAAGTTGGACTATTGTTAAATACTAATAATCCAGAACCAGTCTCATCGGATATTACTGAACTTAATTGAGACGATGTAGTATTTGCAAATTGATTTAATGTTCCTGTTAATGGAGCATATATACCATTAACCAAACCACTAACAGATGAGTTAAAATTAGTTATATCACTAGAACTATGAGTATGACCACTAAGACTAACTCCAATATTATTAACGGCTAGATTTGTAAAATTTCCACTAGTAGAATTTATTAGCCCATTAGACGTAAGTCCATTAACGAAATTATGAATTGCATTAACTGTTCGATTATTATCCACATGTAAATATTGAGAGTGATCATCATCACCTAACCCGAACAAATTTCCGTGATCATTCTGAGTAACTCCAGCAATAGTGCTAATTACGGCTACTCGTATATCAAGAATACTAAGTAACGTACATTTAGGAACATTTGTATAATCGCTATCGCCAGCAAATATTAATCGATAAAGAGGTTTAACTTCGCTTAATGGAAGATTAGTAAGATTAACATCACCCCAAGAGTTATTGCTCTCAGCCGATCCTTGATTGCTATCAATTCTTTGACCCATAATACTAATAATAGGATCGTCTATTTGATTTGTAGCAAGAATCCATACTGCGAAGTATCTTGTTTGTCCACCGGGACTAACATCAGGGATTGTCCAATTGCCACCAGTTAATAAGTTATATTGTGGTCCATTAGCGCCATATTTAACAGGATAGTCTGTTGCGGTATTCTTAACCCACTGACCAGTAGTTCCCTCGTGATAATAAACCGGAATTTGAGCAATCGGACTTAACTCTTGACAGAACGGATCAGTACTAGAACTATCAGTAATATTTATCACAATATCTTCTTGAAAAAGAGTACCATTACCAATTGATATGGTTGCATGACTATTACTAGACCCATTTCCACCTAAAACATAATTACCAATACTTAAACCGTCAACATATTGTGCGCCAAAAGTATAATGAATCCACTTGTGGGTGCTAGTGTCCATCACGATGCCGTGACGCTCTTCAGCAAAGAAAGTCATTTGTCCACTAGGATTAACTCCACTGTTCCAAGCTACATATGCGATAGGAATATCAGTAGAAAAATCAAAACCTGTAGTTTTATTTGATATTTGATTATTAATAGTATCAAAATGAATATAATTAATTTGAGTAAGATTTGGTATAGTTAAACTATCGCCACTAGTTTTAACAACTTTGATACCTTTATTGTAATAACTATATGAACTTCCTGTGGGTTCTATTCTAAATATGTTTCCACTAACACTAATTCTACTATCAGTTCTATTTACAAATCCTTGAGGCTGTTGACTATCAACATGGACTAAGTTTGTAGAAGCAATGGTATAAATACCACTATTATTAGTTATAGATATATCATATCCAGCCGCTATATTCTGATTGACTCCACTAAGCTGTGTCCAAACCGAAATACCATCACCTATCTTAAAGATTTTATTAGTTAAATCATATCCTGGTTCACCGCTAGCTAATACTGGATTAGCACTACTCCATTCTGTACTGGAGCCTTTTCTGAATAGAATATAATCATTTACTGGCATAAAATATCCTCAAAATCTACCAGTATTATAAATTATGGAGAGCCACCATCAATTATAGCATAGTATATATAAGTTGGATTAAGAGCACTAACACCACTAATTCTTGTTAAACCATCAATAACAGTACTAGTTTGTCCAAGATTTATTGTTGTACTACCTAAAGTTATACCACTACTAGCTAATTTAGTCACAGCAATAGCCGCACTAGCATTAATATCTTCATTTACTATTGTACCATTAACAATTTTAGCACTAGTAACAGTATTATCAGATAGTGTTGTACTAATACTTAGTGTTCCATTACCAAGATCTGTTAATGTTACACTACTACTTCCGGTAACATCTCCAGTTAATGTTCCAGTAATAATTGGGTCGGGTAATCCTGTTAAGCTAGCAAAATTTCGATAATAACTACCATGCTGTCCATCTAATAAATCAGCATTTAGATTAGTAATCAAGCCCGTAGACGCTACTTGTAAACTATTACTAATAAAATCGCCAGACGTATAAACATTGCCGCCAGTAAATTCCCATCTTGTATCGTTAATATCCCATACTATGCTACGAGCAATAGTGTTATCATGATCATAAACTTGCAAACCGCCTTGAGTTTCAGCACCAGATACATTAACTTGAATTATATTATCTCCAATATCAACAGTGGTACTATTTACTGTTGTGGTTGTACCTTGAACAGTAAGATCTCCACCAACAATAACATTACCAGTTGTAGTTATACTACCAATTCCATTAATATTTTTATTACCATCTAATACAACAGCTCGATTAGAGCTAGCGGTACCAGCAACAACACCAGAAAGATATGCTAATTCACCAGTAGTAACAATGCTACTAGCATCGGTTATATTGCTCCATACATGAGTATGATTTAATAATGAATATCCACTAGTATGAATTGTTAAAGTATCTGTTCCACTATCATAATTTAGTACAACTCCAGTACCAGCAGCAAGAGTCGTATCTACTTGATCGCTTACTGCACTAGCAAAATCTGTAACTAAAGACGCTGGAATACCAGTAACACCTAGTGTTAGTGTATTACCAGCATCATTATAAGTCCAGGCTACTCCACTACCATTTCTTAAAAATCCGCTTGATCCAGCATTAGTTCCAACAGCATCTTGAGTGGCTTCACCAAAATCTGTTATATCAGAGCTAGAGTGGGTATGGTTGAGTAATGAATATCCACTAACATTAATGCTAACAAAATTACTAGCATCGTCATAATTTATAACTACCCCGGTGCCATTTCTTAAAAATCCTGTAGTTAAATGGTCACCACTAGCAACAATATCTTGAACTTGTTCTTCACTAACAGAACCAGCGGTAACTCTAGCATCAACAGCAGCATTAAAATCATTAATTTGTGAAGATAATATTCCGGTAACACTAACTGTTACGGGTGTTCCTGTTGTGGCAGAAAAGTTAATACCGATACCGCTAGTTCCTACAAGATCACTACTATTAGGTAATATGCTAGCATAAGGTAGACTATTCCATGCTGTTAATCCATCTCCTATTTTATACTTTCTAAGTGATGTGTCTAAGCCCCATTCGCCAGCACTTAGTGTTGGATTAGCGCTGATCCATTCGCTTGTTGTTCCTCTACGAACTTGAAGTAATGTTTGAACTGCCATAGTCATTAACCCTTTATGTTATAATTATGGTGAGCCGCAATCTATTTCATAGCTATCTATAAAATTTGCTAAATAATTATCTAATCCAATAACATCACTAGCATAAACTATTGTTGCTGAATATCCAGAAACTATTTCAACGCTTCTGTCGCTACTAGTTTCAATTTCTAAATTATTTAATATGTTCCCAACAGTGGTTTCAATTTCCACTATATTTTTAGTGTCAAAAATTTCTATAGTAAAATCGCTCAAGTGTCACACTCCAATAACGAAGATGATTGACTAAATCGTTTAACAATATTAATTGTGCCATATATTAATCGTATAATGTATTTACCGCCGCCAATGTATAAGTTATCATCACTTTGTAATTCCAAATCATATTTTGCAGCATTAAACGTAAAACTATTGGTGGTGCTAGCCGGTATCATAAGAGTTATTTTACCAATTAACGGCTCTATACTAAATTTATATACACTATAATCTATATTCTCTGTGCTAAAAGTTTGAGTAAGATTAGTGTTAGTTTTCCATGTTAATCTAGCACACCAATTTGTAAGATCAATAGGGTTCCCATTATCGTCTTTATAAACCAAACTTAATTTAAAAGAGGAGCCTTGTTCTATACTAAAATCGTATTTGGATGCTGCCATAACATATCACCTCTGTTTATTATAGTTATACACCTTAATCATGATAAGAAAAAAGCCGCCCAAAATTGAGCGGCTCTTCTCTGTGATAAAACTATTAAGATAATATATTATAGAGAACCAAGAAGTACTCTACGATTATCTAGAACAGCAAAGCCTAGTTCGGCCCAGCCGTAGAAACCAGCTCGTTTCTGACGATGAAGTGTTTCATCTTCAAAAATTTGAACTTCTTGACGAATTGGCATAACAAAACTATCGTTCTTGCGAAGATCAAGACCAACAACAATTTCTGTATCGCTTCCTGGCATTGTGCCACCAAGAGTTGATGTATAGAATAGTTGATATTGTTGACCAACACCAAGTTCGTCACGATCATGAAGATTAACGCCGAAAACTCTGTTAAGAGCGCCGTCAGCAGCGGTATAGATTTCGCGACGAGTAATTTCGTCAACTTGATCAACACCCCAGTTACGGATGTCTTCCATAGCTTCTGGAGAAACGTAAAGGTCTGTTAACATACCTCTGTTATTAGAAGCAGAGTTACCTCCGCCATTACGTCTCATAACAGTTTTCATTAAACTAACAAGACGCTTGGTAAACTGGCTAGCATTAGCATCGCTGTCATAAACAACAATGTTACGATCAACACCAGCGGCCAATAGTGTGTGCCAGCCATCATCATTCATCTTCTTAACGAACGAGGCTTCTAGCACTTCCATAGCACGACCAACAACGTCCCAACGAGCATCACGAGCATACTTTAAGAGATAATCGATGCTGGCACCAACATCATATGTTGGAACCATAACATAATCACCCTCAACATGACGCTCTGGAATATAACCGTGGTTAGGAATTGTGTAGGCCACAAAGTCCTTCTCGGTACCAGGAGCTAAGAAATCAAGAGGAAACTCTGGTGTGGCACTTTGATCAAGACGAATTGGTTCAAAGATACCATCAAGAACATCACCATTAAGAACGCCCTGACGAAGAGGTAGTTCTAGGGCTTTTGCAAATTCGGCATTAGCTGCTAAAGCAACCTCTCTTTGAGCTGAACCAGAACGCTTTAGTAGATCACTAAGTTCTGGAGTTGGTTGAAATTTTTCAGTTTTAGCTGACATATTTATTTCTCCGTGTATGAAAATTATAGGTTTACTGATACTTTAGCATAGCCGTCAGTGTCTTTGCCGCTTAAGAACTGACCAACTTTAACAGCATTAGAACTACTTGTGCCAATCAAGCCACTAGCACCAACATAAGCATCTGTTCCAGCGGATGGAGTGATGCTGGCAACTAACATATTTGTTGTAACTTGGCCGTTACGTAATAGTGTTACTTTGCCACCGACCTGAACCTCATCTTTGTGCCAATTAATGTGTTGGCGAGTAAGATCAAGATTCACAACATCATTAAGTAGAACGCCTACTGGCTTCGCACCAGATGCTACAGCGGCGTAAGCAACAACAGCATTGGCATCGTCCATAGACACGCCAACACCAGTTGTTGAAGTTACAGCGCTAACAACACCACCGCGCTCTGCTATAGTAGTCATGAAAAAAGAGATATCTGTTAATAGTTCGATACGATCAGGTTTTAGAGCCATTGTATGTTCTCCGTATAAAGATTACTTAGTTTTTTTTGCCTAATTTACTGTAAACAAACTCAACAAGAGCTGCACGAGTGGTATTTTCTTCTTCTTCAGAAGAATCAGAGCCAACTGTTAATTCAATATTTGTTTCTGTTTCAACATTTTCTAGATCAGAAGCACTTACTTTGGGTTCAACAATCTCTTCTGCTTCTGCAACTTCTTCTGCTTTCATTTTCATTTTCATAGCATCTTCTTTTTTCATTTTCATAGCAGCAAAAAGAGTTGCCATAGCGTCAAATGCTTCGTCTTCGATATTCTCATATTTTTCAACAAAAGCCAAAGCAGCATCTTCTTCGACGCCATTATCTACAAGGGCAGCTTTTCTTTTGGTCATTTTTTCTTTCTTGACCATTTCTGCTTCTTTTGTTTTATAAGCAGCGACTGTTTCGTTGGCGCTATCAAGTTCTGCTTTCATTTTCTTCATTTCTTCTTCTTTTTTCTTCATCTCTTCATTTTTCATTGCAATAGCTTCTGAAAGTTCTGAGATTTGTGCTTCTAATGAAGTTTTGAGTGCTAAAAGCTCTTCTGAAGCAGAAGCTTTGACTTCTTCGATTTCTTTTTTCATAGCAGTTTCTCTTTCTGTGAATTCGTTAGTTTGGGTTTGTAATTGAGATTCTAGTGCAATATTTTTTTCGGTTAATGAATTAACAGATGCGTTAGCTTCAGCTACAGCCTCTTGACAAGAAGTTTCCATAGCCACCAATTTGTTTTTGATTTCAGTTACATCTTGTTCTACACTCATTGTATTATTCTCCATTTGATTATTCAATCGAATACTTATTACACCTAAATTTTCATTTTCGTTATTTTTTTCTTGAGGATTATCAATTTTTTTATTTTCTTCAAAAAGATTCTTATTAAAAACTATACTATCTTCATTTGCAGGTTTGTCAACAAATCCTTTACCAGTAAAGGTAATATTTCTTAAAACTCTACCAATTTTATAATCATTATTTTCTCCTTTACCGCCGTATGCTCTAAGATATTTTGTTAAATAAGCTGTTTCATCACTTCTACTCAGCACTTTATATTCATTGGTTTGTTTATTAATTACTCCATAATCAAAACCTTTAAAAAAGCATTCCATACTAACAAACTTAGTACCATTTTGAATTTCACTAATTAATTTTTCTGATCTTTCTCTAAGTTCGGAAGTGCTAAATCCTTTATATATAACAGAACCTGTGAGAATATGGAATTTGTTTGGTAGATTTTCTACGGGAGTTTCTGGATCTATTAATAGCCCATCCTCGGTAATAGGCCAATTTGATATTATATGACCAACAATTAAACTTTCGTTATGTTCTAGATTTGTGGGTTTATGTTCTGGAGTGTGTTTAGCATTCCATACCTCGTACTTATCAAATACATCATCATTTTTATTCCATGATGAGGTTACTAGAATAGATTGAACATAAAATAGATCACTATCGTCATAAGATGCTAAACTTTTAAATGATTTAGATGATAATCTGAGAGAGCATGGCTCTGCAACACTAGCATAAGCAATAGAAGACGAGGCTAATATTTTTGATGTTAAGCCATCTTCTTGTTCGTGTGGATATATTATCATTATAAACCTTTCAAAAAGATTTGATTATTATTTTGTACTATACACCATTGTATAAAAAGATGATTTAGCTTGTTTAATTTCATCAACTGTTAATTCTCTAGAGAGTTCTAATTTAACCAAATTTAACCAATTATAAAAAGTTTTAGTATCATTACTAGTTGATGCTGATAAATATTCTGTTATATTTTCTTCATTTAGTTTAGCAAAAGGTTTGGTCTGAAAAAGAATATTTGTTTTAATTTTTTCTAATTCTTCATTTTCAGCATTGGATAAACTCCTTAAATTTTTCTTATCAAAATATTCTAAAATTAATGGATTGATTATAGAACTAATTTTGTCTTGTGCAGAAGATGACCATATTAAGAGTTTGGCGCCAGTTTGGGGCGAAAATGTTCTGTCCTTTCTTTTTTCGGTATCTTTGGATAATTTGGGTCTGCCTTCGCCTGCTTCTTTCGGCAACGATTCCGAGGACGGATCGTTAGCCACCTTGGGTGCCCCAAAAGGAGATTTTACTTGTTCTGCTTTTTGTTCTAATGCTGTTTTTTCGCTTGGTTTTTTCTTTGGTAAATCTAATCCTACTTGACTTGGTGTTACAATTCCTAATTGTAAAGATATTTTCTTAAGAGCATTTTCAAATTGAGGATCGTGCCACGGACCAGCTTTTTGTACCATTCTTTCGGAATCTCTTTCTTTTCTTTCTCTATTAAGTCTTGATTTTTCCATATCTGGATCAAAGCCAAATTTGGTCTGTAATAACTCATCACTAATAAGACTTCTATCTGCTAATTGTATTAGTAGTGCCTTCTCTGCGTCTTCATTACTTAGGTCCATTCTATCAAATTCTATTTTAGCTGGATATCTAAAACCCATAGCTTTTTGCACAATTTCTATTTCACCTTCCCAAAATTTAACCAACATATCTCTACCATATTGTAGTCTTTGTGTTAAGGTTTTTAGACTAATAAAATTATTAGTAGTTCCTGCTGCTCCGAATGTGCCAGTAAGTGTTGGAGGAATTCCCAAACCAGCATAGATAGCATTTAAATGAGGAGTATATTTACCTTCTCCAAGAAAATTATGAACATTAGTATTACTTTCTAACAATTCAATATCTGGGCCCCATACCAAATCCATTGTACCGCCACCAACATTGTTTCCTAAAATTTGTGCTAGTTTGGCTGTTGCTGCTTTTGTTGGAGCAATTTTATGTTCTAAATTACCTAATTTGAAAATTCTAATATTACTTATAGCTCCATCTAGAGCCGCCATGTCTGCTAATTTTAGTTTTTCGATAACAGTAATATCGTCCATAATAGCATATATCATAGGATATGCCCATGCTTGCCAATCATCTTTTTTATAATGAAAAACTAGTGTCTTTTCCGGATCTAATGGATATGGTCTTTTAGTTTTAGCTGCTAATACTATTGCTTCTGGAAGAAGAGATACTATCTGTTTTTCTGCTTCTGTTTTTGGACTATTAATATTTTTTCTAAAAGTAGCCGGTAAAATTAATTCATATCTTTTTTCACTAACAAATGATGATAAGGATCCGGCTGCGCTTTCAACATAAACTGGATCTATAAAAGTATATCTCCAAGGAATTTCTTTTTTTTCTATCTTAAATTGATCCATCTGTTTAACATTGAGATCAGGAGATCCAATAGTTTTGTATAGATTATCAGTAACTTTTAATGATATTTTGGCTGTTTGTTTATGAATAACAATATTGCCTGTTTTATATAGATTATTTAAAAATCTTTCGCTACGATCTTTACCATTAATTTTTTTGAACCACTGTCTATAAAATCTTTCTATTCTTTTATTTTTATGAACTAATTTAATACCATGTACAGCAAAATCACCCATAAGATCGATAACATTTTTTACCAAACCAACACGATGATAAATATCTTCTGCTCTTCGGATAACTAGTTTAATCTTTTTAGGAACAGCTTCGTCTGGTCTAAAAGCATAGTAGTCATTACGAGTTAATCCAGGACGACCACCAGTATCACCGTCTAGATTAGAAAAATCTATACTATACCTTCTACCGCCGCCAAAAGCTGCTGTAGAATTTTGAATTCCTGTAAATTCATCTAGAGATTCGGATGATCTTTTAAGAGCATCTTGTTTACTAGATAAATCCTCTCCCCATGTGACATAAGCATCCTCTCCTATAGATGATGCGTTTTTAATAACGTCTTCTTTGTTTGGTTTTCTGGGCATATATTTATTTCTAATGTAATAGTAATGCTATTTGATTACTTTAATAATACACTTTTATCTGTAAATTCCTTGATAAATATCGTCATCATTAACATTCGATGTGAACCATTCGGGACCTTTATATAGTTTATTACTTTGTTGATTAACTAAATCTCTACTATCTCCACCAACAATATCATAATTTGGAGACTGTAAGGTTCTATTTAATTGTCTAGCTATCATATTAGCTATCAATAATGAACTATATCGGTCTTTTCGTAATCTTCCTTTTTTACCATTTGGTAATTTTACTTCCGGAGTATCCCATCTGTCTCTTGCTTGTGGACCAGTGCTAGTTTGGGTCATAACTATAGTTGTTAATTCGTTTTTAAGTTCTTCTATTTCTAGTATGCATTCACTAACGCTATCATATAATGGATTTAAATCGTCGTCTAAGATATTTTTTCCTTCTTTTTCCATAGCAAGACCAAGTGTAAGATTATCAAAACGTGGAAATAGTAATATTTTATCTTCTAGATCTTTTCTTAATCCATGATTAGCTTGACTTGTCCAATCTGCCTTTGCAAATTGTACTAGTTCCAGAATGTGTAAACCTTGTTGAGAATCAGTATCTTTTGCTTTGTCATAATCAATAATTGGCCATATTAGTTGTTCATTATCTTGAAGCTTGCCAGGATCGTGCAAAGCTTCTTCTATTGCAACGCCACCCCCTTGAGCATCCATTCCTATTCTAATAGGAGGAAAGGTTTTCATAAGATCTCTAATTTTTCTAGAACAAAAACTATAAAAGTCATATTCTTGTGCTAGTCCAACCTTTTGTCTTTCTTTAAAATTATTTCTATTTGTTGCCCAACAATATACTATTCTAGAATGATCCGGATGAACTTCTAATATTACTATACTAAAATTATCTTGTTCACTAGCAGGATCGATACCGTAAACATAATGTAAATTAGGATTACCTTGAGTTATAGCATCAAAAACTACTGGTTTGTTACCAATTGTTATTGCCGGATAATCTTTTGTAACACAACTTTCTATTAAACTTCTTCTAAAAAATCCCTGACTATCATTAACGAAACATGCAGCATATTCCATATTATATATACCAACATGAATAGTAGCTTTTGCTCTACTTACTTGTTTATCATCCATAAATCCTTTAGGTATTAATTCATAGGGTATACGAATAATACTATAATCTTTCCAATTAAAATTTGGTGGAATTTCTCCATTAAAGATTTCTCGTAGTTTTCTTTCTTCGCCTTTACTTTCTATAATACTTTTATATCTTTTCCAGTACTGAGCAAAATGCTTGAAACCGTAGTCTGCTGTTCCACTTATCACTGCTTGATTATTAATTCTTCTAGAAATAGTATCTAATTCTTCGCTCCATACTCCTGCTAATTTCATAGCTGCTTTTTTAGCTTCTTCTTTAACGTTCTGAATTGGACTGGCACTAACAGCAGCGAAACCAGAAACTACCGTCTCATAAATATCTGGAGATATACTACTAAACTCATCTGCTAAAATAATATGAGCGCGTAAACCTCTAATCTTATCTCCATTACCTAAAGGAATAGCTATGGCCCAACTATCTCCCAGTCTTATAGTACATCTATCAACATCTCGTCGTGGACCATCTTCGTTGCCATTGAATATGCTTCTTAAAATAGGACTATTTTTCCACATATTTTCCATATATTCAAAGATAATTTTACTTTGTCTAAAAGCAGCACCAACTATAACCACCTTGGTCCCTGGATAGAAAGCACACTTTAGTACCGCATACAGAGCTAACAGAAAGCTTTTACTAAAACCACGACTACCAATAAGCATAGGGAAAGGACGATTCCACATTTCTTGTAGAACCATAGTCTGCATAGGATGTAATTCTATGTTAAAAATAAGTTTACAGGTTGATCCTATATAATATGGATTTCTTAAAATTCTTAATAGATGCAAGTCTGGATTTTCTATATCTTCCTTTGTCCTATGAATCATAGGATTATTAGGAATACTAAGAGCACTTATATCTCCTAGTCCAAGCCAAGCATTATCAAAACTTTTAAAATCAACCATTAGATTGCTTTATTAATCTTCTAGAAGTTTTTATCGCTCTTTTAACTATCATAGATGCTACAGACTCAATGTATGGTAAGCTTCTTTTTGCGCTTTCTTCTTTTAGCCAACCTAGGATAGTTGGTAAATTTTGTTCGCACCAGTCATTACCTTTTTCATTCATTTCTATAGCATGGCGTCTGCAAGAACAATTTGGGGTACTTTTAATTCCCATTGTGCTAATCATATTTGTTAATATGGTTCCTGGACCATTAGGAAATTCTTCTAAGGTTTTGGGAAATTTGCTTCTAAGCTTGGTTGCGGTATCATCTTTAATGCTATCATATAGTAGTTGTTCTAGTGTGGATCTATTAACATCCCCAAGCTTCTCATAATCGATACCATTTGCAATAACAAATGAACCAGGAATATTTCTAACAGTTGCAGAAACTATCTTGTTGGTTGGATTGTCGTGATAGGTAACATCTAAATAATCCATAACTAATGGTGGTGGATTAACTAATTGATTATTTTGATCAGTATATGGTGGCGGATAGATGGTGACTGAATTTTCAAGTTTCATTTTGGTTCTCCTTTGGTTTATTGTTTATGAGGTAAATCCTTTTAATAATATATTCTGCTACTTTTTCTGCATTAGATGCATTATTACAAAATAATACTTTAATATCGTATTTAAGCTGCCAATCTAATATATTCTTCATTATAAATGCTGGAGTAATTCTAACTTTATCCCACATTCTTTTTGGTAGATTTGATCCTATAGGATAGTTTAACACATCATTCATGCTAAATTCTAATAGGAAAAATGAATATTTAAGTTGGCTCATTCTATGTACAACATCTTTGAACCGTGGTTCAATAATATTATTAGCAATTTCATTTATACTCTTTTTACGTTCTATAGCAAAAACGTCCTGAAGACCTTCTATACTATAATCGCCAGTATCTAATTTTTTATTAGCAACTACATAATCCTCAAAAGACCACGGTTGTTGCTCTCTGGTATCTATTATGATCGTAAAGTCTTCATTATTTATCATTTGATTTTTTATTATCAGATATTAATTTGCTAAAAACTGCTTCGTATGCGTTTTCGTTTCCTTCTATAAGAGAGTGATGAAATTTACACAAAGTGATTCCGTTATTTATATTATATCTCAAATCAACGCTATCAACCCATCTTTTGATATGGTGAACATGTAATTTTTTAGATGCTAAACATCCTGGCCATTGACATTTGTATTGATCTCGTTTTTTAACCTCTTGTCTAAAATTTTTGTATAATGGATCGTTATAATTTCTAAACATTAGCGTAAACTTTAATGTCGCTTTGTATCATTTCGCTAACTAAATCATCAAAAGAAGTTGATGGAATCCATCCTAGTACTTTTTGAGCTTTAAGAGATCGGCCACATAAATAGTCAACTTCTGCTGGTCGATATAATGACGGATCAATTTCCACATATTGTTTGTAGTCTAGATCCACACTCTCAAAAGATTTGATAACAAAATTTAATACGCTATGAGTTTGACCGGTACAAATAACAAAGTCGTCAGGAACATCTTGCTGTAGCATCAAATACATAGCATATACATAATCTTTAGCGTGACCCCAATCTCTGTAAGCTTGAAGATTACCAAGTTTTAAACTGTCTGATGTTTTCTTGTTAACTAATTGGCCAATATATTTGGTAACTTTTCGCGTTAGAAAATTTTCGCCACGTCGCGGACTTTCATGATTAAATAGTATGCCGCTAGTAGCAAAGATATTATAAGCATCACGATATATTCGTACCAAATTGTGACTAGCAACTTTGCTAACAGCATACGGACTTTGTGGAATTAGTGGAGTATTTTCATCTTGATATTTATTATTATCTTTATCCACACTATAATTTTTACCAAACATTTCGCTAGTGCTAGCTTGATAATATTTTGTAGCAGATGATGTGGTTCTTATGCCCTCTAAAATATGTAAAACTCCCATGGTATTAATATCAAACGTTGTGGAGGGCTGGTGAAAACTGGTTCCCACATGACTCATAGCGGCTAAGTTATAGAATTCGTCTGGTTCGTATTGTTTTAATATGGATAGTATTACTGAAGGATCTGTAAGATCAAATTCCAAAAGAGTTAAATTAGGATGATCTACTATACTGGATATTCTTTCAAAATGATACGAACTACTACGTCTATATAATCCAATAACTTTGTAGTCTTTTTCTAATAATAGTTCGGCTAGATAGCTGCCATCTTGACCAGTAATGCCTGTTATTATAGCTGTTTTATTCATTGTGATTTTCCATAAATTCTGGTGTTAGTAATGGTACGTCCACAGTATTGTCTTGATAAGTATGATATTGTTGCATTCTTTCTTTGGCTCCGTTTGCTGCCATTCCAAGAATTTCCATTTCTTTGCCTTCTTTTTCTCTGACTATTTCATCTTCTAGCATTCGTATTAAACCAACCCAACTACTTTTGCCATCTTCTATTCTTTTTATTCTTTGTTCCCTAGTAGCTTTAAGATCCTTGCTAATTTTTTGCTGTTCGTTAAGAAGTTTGGTATATTCATTAGTGTAATTAGCGATACTGTTGCGGGCAAACGACAATTGAGTTTCGAGATTAGCCAGTTTCGGTATATCTCTTTGATCCTCACTTTTTTCATATTCTTTATCCACAAGCTTTTGTAATTTTTCAGTTTCGCTAATGTGTCTTTTTCGTTCCTTCATGCTACGGTTAATTAATATATCAATAGTGATAAATTGTTTAATTTGCAACTCTTCTGCTGGTAAAACGTCTTCTCTAAACTGTTTTATTAGTCCAACCCAAGTATCTTCAAAGTATTGGAGTTCGCCGCTGTCCGCATCAAATTGACGTGTAATTTCTACCCAAAAGGTTTTACTATGTAATTTATCTTTTAGGGTTTCATAAGCCGCTTTGTCTTCTGGATCAATTAGTAAATTATTTTCATTAATATATCGCTTAATTGGTCCTTCATGACGATTAAGATTAGATGATATAGTATCTATGCTTAATAAATTAACATTCTCACGAATATAAGCTTCTTCATCTAAACTTAGTTGTCCTCGTTTTTTGGGAATTCTGTTGGCTTCCACTGGTGCTCCTTCATTATTTCAGCGATGTGTTTTTTAAGTTTAGTTAATTCTGACTTATTAATTTTTTGATTGTGTTTTAATTTTAAATAGCTTTCTCTATATTCTGATCTTATATTAGAATCTAAAAAAGATACTATTTCTGAGCTTTCATGAGAAGTACTAGATGCTGACAATAACGATAAATCTTCAACATAAGATGGCTTGGCTATGTTCTTTTTAGCATCGTTTCGCTTGGCCCATGAAGCATATGGTTCGCATTCCTTTTTGTCAATAAATTTAGAGCACTGATTGTTAGAAACTTTATAAGCAGCATCGTATAGTGGACACGTTAAACAAGGCTTGTCTGGTCTTTGATAGTTATTTCTTTTGTAATTAAATAACCGATTTCGCACATGAGTCCATAAAAAGTTTTCTAATGGCCTTTTATAATCATAATTTTTTAATCCTTCTAACGCAAATATGGCCGCTTGTTGTTTCATGTCCTCGGCACTGTGATAGCCGAATTTAAATTTGTGAGCTAATTTTTTAGTAATTTTATCTAATACTTGTAAAAATTCAGCATCTGAAACTTGATTTTTATTTTCCAGAATTTTTTTCTTCATTATCTAGTAGAATTGATATATCCTCTCCGTCTGGTAGTTGCAGATCGCTTTGAGCCTGGTCCACAATACATCCTGATGCTTTGACCGATAAGATCGAAGATGTAAGATTGGTAATATTAGAATCAAAATTAATCATATTGAGCCCCTTGCTTAAAAGAACCAAAACTATAATATAATAGAGTTGATCATCACATTGTCAATATTTACACTATATGGAGAGAATAAAATGAGCTACAGAAAATGGGGTCAGGTTGAATTGGATTTTATCCGCGATAATTTTAATGTTATTTCTGATGATGAAATTGCTGTACGATTGAGTCAAATAACAAATAGTAGTATTACTACTCCTATGGTGCGACGACAAAGGCGCAAACTTGGTATTCAAAAGCCACGAGGTCGTCAACCAAAGAACAAAAATGCCTCAATGCCAGCATCGTTTGCATCATCAAATGATAATGGTTGAACATAAAATTTTAAATTAGATTATGATAAAATTGGGGCATTAAGTTGCCCCTTTTTTATTTAACCATATAGCATAAGGAAAATAATATGAAAGTTTTAGTTACTGGTGGTAATGGATTTTTAGGGTCTAGAATTATGAAAGTTCTAAAAGATCAAGGTTATGATGCTTCAACATTTAGATCAAGAAATTTTGATTTGTGCAATCCTAAGCAAACTAAGGATGCTTTTGATAGATATCGGCCAGATGCTGTGATACACTGTGCTGCTGTGGTTGGTGGAATAGGGGCAAATAGAGTTAATCCAGGATCATTTTTTTATCAAAACATGATGATGGGATTAAATGTTATTGAAAATTGTAGAGTTTTTGATGTGAGTAAAGTTGTGCAGATAGGAACGGTTTGTAGTTATCCTAAATATACTCCGGTTCCTTTTAGTGAGGATAGTTTGTGGGACGGCTATCCGGAAGAAACTAATGCTCCGTACGGAATAGCTAAAAAAGCTCTTTATGTTATGGTAGAAGCTTATAAAAATCAATATGATCTAAATGGTTGCGTATTGGTGCCTTGTAATTTATATGGGCCAAATGATAATTTTGATCCTGGTAGTAGTCATGTTATTCCGGCTTTGATTAAAAAGTTTATTGATGCAAAACAAAATAACAATACCGAGGTAGAATGTTGGGGAAGCGGAAGTGCCACACGAGAATTTTTATATGTGGATGATGCTGCTGAGGCTATAGTAAAAAGCTTGAGCGTGGATACTGATTCTAAGCCTATTAATCTGGGCGGTGGTGTTGAAATAACAATAAAAGATTTAGCAGAAAAAATAAAACTATTTGTTGGATACGATGGAAATATAGCTTGGAATAGCGATCAGCCAGATGGTCAGCCACGAAGATTTCTTGATGTATCACGAGCCAAAAAGGTACTGAGCTGGGAACCAAAGGTAAGTTTTGATGCTGGATTAAAAGAGACTATAGAGTGGTACGGGGCTAATAAAAAATGAATATTAAACTTTTAGAAGCTACGGATAATATACAAGATTATATAGATTGCGTGAAGGATCTAAATAGTCATTATACTAATTTGAGTTCAATAGAAGATATTAAATATGTGCTAGAGCACAGACCGTCAAATATATTAACTTTTGTGATGGTGAACGATAGTGATAGGATAGTATCAACAGCAACGGTGATTATGGAAAAAAAATTAAGATATCAAAATTTATGTATGCATATAGAGGATGTTGGCACTCATCCACATTTTCGTAATCTTGGATACGGTTCGGAACTAATTCGATACTGCGTAAAAATAGCAGAAGAGAACAAATGCTACAAAGTTAAATTGAATTGTGAAAAAGATTTAGTAAGCTTCTATGAGAAACTAGATTTTAAGGTTGGCGGAAACCACATGGGGCGATCATTATAGTTTAGGTAAGACATTTGTTTTAGTTTTGGCTTACTATGTTTAGACCACCGCCGGTTTTTTGAGACTGATTCTCAATATCAAACCAAAATGAAAAAACCCCCCTACTAAGCGGGTGACGCAAAATGCTGTGCAAAATGCTACAGTATGACGCAAAATGCTACAGTGATCCTTACCCCCGTCTCAAAATGAGAATGCTGTAACCCTATATTTTTCAAGGGGTTACGAAAAATCCTATTTTTTTTCTCGAATGGCACGACATTCGCATATATATCTGGTATCGAAACAAGGGGTTTCGGAAACAAGTAGAAAAAGGATAGATAAGATGGAAAACATGATTGTGCTCAATACGGTTCGTGAGTTGTGCGAGTTGATCAACAATACGACCATGACCACGTTTGTTGGTCGTGTTGCTTTTGCAATGGACCTTCTGGAAAGGGTTCGCCATAATGATAACATGATCGAAATCAATCATGAGTTGGGATTCTGCGATGATGGTGGATTCATCCAGATTGATGAGATGGGTTATGTGGTCGATGATTATGCGATCCAG